>ERZ857629.610-NODE-610-length-46955-cov-17.869360_pt1 | contig 46955 bp, 50 predicted proteins | sample MGYA00519700_ERZ857629 | MGnify/ENA primary metagenome ERZ857629 (study PRJEB31778, sample SAMEA3449351) | human gut metagenome | biome: human gut; feature: human-associated habitat; material: faeces | place: United Kingdom | collected 2010/2012 ... | reverse complement strand
CATCCTAATTATCAAAAGAGTGGTTATGGTAAACTAGTAGTAACTCATTTATTAAAAAAAATTGAAGATGTATTAAGCCCTGGAGAGCAATTTCAATTAGAAGCAACTCCTACTTATGGTAATAGAGAATTCTATGTTAAATGTGGAATGAAATATAAACCTGAGAATCAAGATGGTGTATATGTTTGGATAAAAAAATAAAGGCTGTTAAATTTTTAACAGTCTTTATTCTCTTTTTTTCTTTTTATTAACTTTTTCAATTTTAAGAGTGTATCCTAAAGGTCCTAAGATATCAATCATAGCTTTAATAGTAGGACTATGCATATCACTTTCTATACGTGCTATTTTGACTCTATTTACTTTAGAATATAAACTTAATAATTCTTGAGTTAGATTATTTTCCTTTCTGAAAGATACAAAATCTTTAATAAATTCTTTATATAATTCTTCAGGTGTTTTATCTACCTCAATATAGTTAATATAGTCATACATCTTCTTCATATGGCTAATATTGTAACAAAGTTGATACATTTTGTCAACAAAAATCTTTAAATTAAGTATCAAAAGTGTTATAATCTAGGCAAATAAAGGGGTGTAAGTATGGAAACATATAAAGGGACTACGTTAGAAACAAAGTCAATTGAAAGATATGGTAATCCAACTGTTGATGAAAGTAAGTATAAGAAAACTGCTTATCAATATTTAAAAAATGAAAATAAAGGTTCGCTTGAAAATGTTGCATTTTCGTTCCTAGGAAATAAGGTTTTATATGGTGATTTCTTTGAAAAAATTGATGAAACAGCTAAAGCATTAACTTCTATGGGATTAAAAAAAGGAGATAGAGTTGCAATTTTGATGCCTAATATACCTGAAACTGCATACATTCAATATGCTGCTAATCGTATGGGTGTTGTTTGTGATTTTATTGATCCTAGAACTAAACCTGATACTCTAATTGAAATGTTAAAAAGTGAAAATGCAAATAATATTATACTTGTGGATGCAATAGCAAACGAACTATTGAATTCAAATTTTCCTAGTCTTTTAAAAGATACTAATGTGAAAAGTGTAATGATTGTTCCTGCTTTATTATCTGCTTCAAAATTATTTAGTTCTATTAGCAGTGTAAAAGAATCTTTGTTTGGTAGAAAAAGAATATCAAAAATGAATGGTGTTGACTTCTATTATTATGATGATGTACTTAATAATTCTAAATATACATTTTTTAATGATTCTTTGTACGTTGAAAATAGTCCTGCTATTGTAACTCATTCTTCTGGTTCTACTACAGGTGTTCCTAGTCCTATTATTATTACAAATGAAAATATGAATAGTATTGCATATCAGCATGAGTTAGCTAATTTAACTTTTGAGCCTGGAAAAAAATTATTACATATATTACCATATTTTGCTGCATATGGTTCAGCTTGCTGCACACATATGGGGTTATCATTTGGTATGGAATTAGACGAAATAGCTAAGTTTGATATTGCTAAAGTAGGTAGATTAATTTATAAATTTAAACCAAATATTGTTTTTGGAAATCCTGCATGGTTTCTTGCTATGACTAAAGATCGTGCATTAAAAAATGCTAATTTTTCATTTTTGGATTGTGTTGTAGCAGGCGGAGCATCTCTTACAGAAACTGATGAAAAAATAGTCAATGATTGGTTGACAAAACATAATGCACATTGTTTACTTTCTAAAGGTTATGGTTTATCTGAAATTTCTGGTTGTGGTACATATACTTGTTCTGATGAATACAATAAATATGGATATTCAGGAATAGCACTACCTTTAACTCAAATAGCTATTTTGGATTCTAAAACTAAAACATTAGCAAAAAAGGACAATGATGGAAATATTGTTGGTGAAGCTGCTGTATCTGGACCATCTGTAATAAATAAAAGTTTGAATCCTTTAAAAAAAGATAAATATATTTCTATTGATGGTGAAGATTACTATCTAACTGGGGATACAGTTCTTGTTGATCAGACTGGAAATTTAAAACATATTGAAAGAATTGATCGTGCCTTTTCAAGATATGATGGATATAAAGTTCATCCAGGAGATATCGAAAGAAAAATTAGAAATTATGGTTTTGTTGATGCTTGTTCTATAGTTTCTTATTTTAGTGATGATAGATGTGGAAGTATGCCTGTTGCATATGTTACGGTTCCTGCAAATAATGAATTAACTAATAGAGAAATTGTTGAAAGAATTATTGATTCGATGTTAAATGATAAGACAACTACAACTAGAGATATACCTTCTAAATGGGTTTTTCTTAATTCAATGCCATTGAATGCTATGTCCAAAGTTGATTTTAGATTCTTACAAACTGAGTTACCCGAAGGTGAAGAATCCATAAGCGTTGAATTCATAGAAAGTAATTTAGGTTTTTCATATAAGATAGTAAATAAACAAAAAACTTTAAAATTAAAGTAAAACATATTGTTTTACTTTTTTATTATGATAAAATATTCTATAGAAGATAGGTGATTGTAGTTATGGATTTTTTAGTTATGTTATCTATTACAGAGTTAATTTATACGATTTTGTTTTCTATTATATTTTTTTCAAAAAAGAGAATTGATAAGAAGGAAAATAAAATTTATTCGTATTTAATGATTGAGACAATGTTTTTACTTTTATTTGGAATAATTTTGTATTTCACTATGAGTAGTGGTGATGGCTACTTTATTAATTTGGTTATGAATAAAATTTATCTTGTTTTAAATCTTTTATGGATATATTTATTTTTACTATATATTTTATCTACTATTTATTATGAGAAACTGTTTGGTGATATAAAAAATACTATTTTAAATTTTTCTATAGGTTTTGTTCAATCTGTTTTGGTAATGCTACTTCCACTAAAATTTACAATTAACGATTATGGTGCTATGTATGCATATGGTATTGCTTCTACTTTTGTTTATGTTTTATCTACTATATATATAATTGTTTTAGTAATTGTTTTTCTTATTAATATTAAGATTTTTAATAAAAAGAAGTATGTTCCTTTATATTTATTCTTTATATTAGGTACTATATGTATGATTGTCCAGGCAATTAATCCATCATTGTTTTTAGTTGTTCCATTAGAAGCCTTATTAACTGCAGTAATGTATTTCACTATTGAAAACCCTGATGTTAAGATGATTGAACAATTAAATCAAGCTAAAGATGCTGCAGTTAAAGCTAATCAAGCTAAGAGTGATTTTTTAAGTAGTATGAGTCATGAGATTAGAACTCCTTTAAATGCTATATGTGGTTTTAGTAATAGTTTACTTGAAAATCCTGGTGTTAGTGAAGAAGCTAAGGAAGACGTTAAAAATATTATTATGGCAAGTGATTCTTTGCTTGACTTAGTAAATGGTATTCTTGATATATCTAAGATTGAAGCCAATAAACTCGAAATAATAGATACAAACTATAACTTTTATAAAATGTTTGATGAACTTGTGTTACTTACTAAAGCTAGAATAGGAGATAAATCATTAGAATTTAAATATAGTTATGATGAGAGTATTCCTAAATATTTATATGGAGATGGGATGAGAGTTAAACAAGTAATACTTAATTTACTTACTAACTCTGTTAAATATACTAAAGAAGGATTTGTTGAATTTAGAGTAAGAAGTGTTGTTAAAGATAATATAATTCGTTTAATAATAAGTGTTGAGGATTCTGGTATTGGAATTAAAAAAGAAAACATAGAAAAACTATTTACCAAATTCGAAAGACTTGGTGTTGAAAGAGAAACCACAACTGAAGGAACTGGACTTGGTCTTGCGATAACTAAAAAATTAGTTGAAATGATGGGTGGTAATGTTGCTGTTCAAAGTATATATGGAAAAGGTAGTATATTCACTTTATCAATAGATCAAAAGATTGTTAGTGGTGAAGAGTTAAATAAATTAATTACTGAAGAAGAAAAAGAAGAGAAACCTAGTGATGAAGTGGTTGATGCTTCTGGTAAAAAAATATTAGTAGTTGATGATAATCAATTAAATCTAAGGGTTGCTGAACGTTTATTAAGTGCATATAAATGTGATATAGAATGTGTTAGTAGTGGTAGTGAATGTATTACTAAAATTGCTAATGGGGAAAAGTATGATTTAATATTACTTGATGATATGATGCCTAAGATGAGTGGAAGTGAAACTTTAGTTAAACTTAAAGAAATAGGTAATTTTGATACACCAGTATGTGTTTTAACAGCTAATGCGATAACTGGTATGAGAGAAGAATATCTTGGTAAAGGTTTTAATGATTATTTAAGTAAACCAATAGTTAAGGAAGAACTTAATAGAGTAATCAAAAAATATTTGAAGAAATAATAAATTATGATATAATAAATTTAGTTAGGTAGGAGACGAGATATGAGAGATGTAAATTTGTTAACTAGTAATGGGGTAAATGTAGAAAAAGCTTTAGAATTATTTGGAGATATGGATATGTATGATGCTACTATGTCTGATTTCTTAGAGATGATAGATCAAAAATTAGCTAATCTTAGAAAATATAGAGAAACTGGCGATATGCCAAATTATGCAATTGAAGTACATTCTTTAAAGAGTGATGCTCGTTATTTAGGATTTGTAAGTTTAGCTGATCTTGCTTATCAATTTGAATTAAAAAGTAAAGCTAATGATTTAATGTTTGTTTATGATAATTATAAAACTTTACTTGATGAAGCTCACAGAGTAATTAATTTATCTAAAAAATATTTAGGACGTGAAGTTACTGAAAATGTAATTAGTGATATGGTTAGCGGACCTAAAAATGGAGCTATATTAGTAGTAGATGATTCTAATTTAGTAGCAAACTTTATTAAAAAAATATTTGATGACAGATATGAAGTATTTATTGCTAGTGATGGTGCTCGCGCAATAGAGATGGTTAGTGGACCAAATGCTGATAAAATTAAAGCATGTTTACTTGATTTAAATATGCCAAATGTAAATGGATTTGAAGTATTAGAATACTTTAAAAAGAATAATCTATTTATTAAAATACCTGTATCTGTTATAACTGGTAATGATACTCGTGATCAAGTAGATGAAGCATTTAATTATCCTATAGTTGATTTGTTATCAAAGCCATTTAATGAAAGAGATATTAAGAGAATTATAGAAAAAACTATATCAAGTTATAATTAAGAGTTGAAACTCTTTTTTATTTAGTTTATTATGGTTATAAGGAGATGATAAAATGGAAGTACCATTTAAAAGATGTAACATATTAATTCCAAAAAAAAATATTGATTATAATTTATGGAGTGTAATTGCTTGTGATCAATATACATCTCAATTAGAGTATTGGAATAAAGTTAAAGATTTAGTAGGAGATAAACCTTCTACATATAAGATTACTTTACCTGAAGTATATCTTGAAGATGAGAATGTTAATGAAAGAATTGAAAATATTAATAAGACTATGAATGAATACCTAGATAATGATATTTTTGATACTTTAGAAGATTCAATGATTTATTTAGAAAGAACTGATTCAACTGGTAAAGTTCGTGAAGGCCTTATTGGTATGATTGATTTAGAAAGTTATGACTATAACTTTGGTAGTAAGAGTTTAGTTAGAGCTACTGAAAAGACAGTTATAGAAAGAATACCACCTAGAAAGAAAGTTAGAATTAATGCTCCATTAGAGCTTCCTCATATTATGATTCTAATTGATGATGAGAAGAGGGAAATAATTGAATCATTAAAGAATAAAGTAAGTAGTGAAGACGTTATATATGACTTTGATTTAATGCTTAATGGTGGACACTCTAAAGGGTATAAATTAAGTGGTCCAGTTATTGATGAAGTAACTAAAAAACTTGAAGCTTTAGGAGAAATTAATTATTTTAATAATAAATATGGTGTTAATGAAGAATATCCATGTGTTTATGCGATGGGAGATGGGAATCATAGTTTAGCTACAGCTAAATCATGTTATGAAGAGATTAAGAGAGAATTAGGTGAAGAAGAAGCCTTAAAACATCCTAGTAGATATGCATTAGTAGAACTAGTTAATATTCATAGTGATGCACTAGACTTTGAACCAATTCATAGAGTAATATTTGATTGTGATGTAGAACATTTATTAACTCAAATGTATAAAAGATTTACGATTAATACTGATGGTAATGGACAAAAACTTACATATATTACTTCTGCTGGTGAAAAGACTATTTATATAGAAGATGCTACTAGTAATCTTGCAGTTGGAACGCTTCAAAGTTTCTTGGATGATTATTTACAAGAGTTTGCCGGAAAAATTGATTATATTCATGGAGAAGAAGCAACTCGTGAACTTGCTAGTAAACAAGATAATATAGGATTCTTACTTCCTAAGATGGAAAAGAGTGATTTATTTAAATCAGTTATATTAGATGGTGCACTTCCAAGAAAAACATTTAGCATGGGACACTCAGATGATAAGAGATTCTATTTTGAATGTAGAAAGATTAAGTAATTCTTAATCTTTTTTGTGGTATAATTTTTTTGAATTTAATGCAATAATTTTATTATTTAAAACATTATTATTATGAGAGGTAGATTTATGGAGCATGTTTTAAAACTAGATAATATTTCTTTAGATGATTATATTCTAGGTATTGCTGATGGCAATACTAAATATTTAGAAAAGTTATATGGCGCCACAAAAGCTTATGTTTTTGGATATGCCTTTTCTATTTTGAAGAATATAAATGATAGTGAAGATGTAATGCAAGATGTATTTTTAAATATATATAAAAATGCTCAATTTTATTCATCTAAGAATAAGCCTATGGCTTGGATAATCACAATAACAAGAAATTTATGTTTAGAAAAAATAAGACGTAAAAATAAACTTGTGTTTGATGATATAAGTACAGTTGAACACTTACTTTCTAAAAAAGATGTATCTTATGATAAAGTACTTTTAAAAACTATATTAGAAGAGTTATCTGATGAAGAAAGGCAAATAGTAGTATTAAATTCTCTATGTGGATTTACGTTTTTAGAAATAAGTAGGATGTTAGAACTTAAATTATCTACAGTACTCTCAAAATATAATAGAACTATTAAAAAAGTTCGTAGTAAATATAAGGAGGCAATAAATGAATAAAAATATTAAAGATGAATTATATAATGTATTTGATAATATGATATCTTCTAATTATAATGATGTTGCCAAGAAAATTAAAAATAATAAAGGAGTTATATTAAATATGGAAAAGAAAAGAAAAAGTAAATTCTTTGTAACTGGTGGCTTTGGTTTAGCTTTTGCTGTTATATTATTTTTTGTGGGGTTAATATATTTTAAAAATGATAATAGTGTTGCTGTTATAGGTATTGATGTTAATCCAAGTTTAGAGCTTAGTATTAATTCTAAGAATAAAGTAATTGGTGTTAATACAAATAATGAAGATGGTAAAAAAGTATTAGGGGATATGAATTTAAAAGGTAGTAATGTGGATGTAGCAGTTAATGCTATATTTGGTTCTATGGTTAAAAATGGATATATAAATGAAAATGATAATTCTATTTTAATAAGTATGGTAGAAGGAAATTATGATGTAGATAAACTTGCTAATAATGTATATAGTTATTTAAAAAATGAAAAGTTAAATTCATCAATATTAACACAAAATGTAGATACTACATCTTATGATAAAGATTTATCTAAAAAGTATAATATTTCTGTATCTAAAGTTAAACTAATAAGAAGTATTCTTAATAAGAATTCATTATATGATTTTGAAGAATTATCTAAATTAAGTACTAATGAATTAAATATTTTAGCTAATACAACTTATAATAAGACAGAAGAAGTAAGTACTGTTGGTACTGCTAGTAAGAGTAATTATATAAGTATAGAGGAAGTTAAAAAAATAGTATTTGATGACTCTAAAGTAAATAGTAATATTGTTAAGGATTTAGAAATTGAATATGACTATGATGATGGTATTATGGTTTATGATATAGAATTTATTTCTAATAATATTAAATATGATTATGAGATAGATGCTAAAACTGGTAAAATAATCGAAAAAGAAATAGAAAATAAGAAAGTCAGCACAAGTACATCTGAAAATTATTTATCTAAAGAAAAAATAAAAGAGATTGTGTTTAATAAAACTAAGGTTAAAGATTATTATGATTATGAAATAGAGTTTGAATTTAAGAGTGGAAAAGCTATTTATGAAGTTGAATTTGAAACTAAAGATAAAGAATATGATTTTGAACTTGATGCATTAAATGGTAATATAATTAAGTATGAAACTAAGAATAAGAAAGTAGATACAACTAAATATATAACTAAAAATAAAGCTAAAAGTATTGCACTAAATGATGCTAAAGTTACTAATTACTTTGGTTACGAAATAGAATTTGAAAACGATGATGAAACTTATGAAATTAGTTTTGATACTAAAGACAGTGAATACGAATATGTGATAGATGCTAAAACTGGTAAAATAATTGAAAGAGAAGTTGATAGAGATTAATTTCTCTTTTTTGTTATAAATTTTTCTTTCATAAATATACTTTACTAGAGGTGGATAAATGAATAGACAAAATTTATGGTTTGTAACATTATTTTCATTAATTCTTATTTTGGGTGTTTATTATATTACTCTTCCTAGTGATATATTTAGTAAGTCAGCTTTAGAAAATGTAAATAAGAATGTTGATGTAGTTGTAACTGAGAATGATAAATTAGTGGCTCTTAGAGTGGAAAGAGATGAAGAAATAAGTTCTGTTATGAGTGAACTTCAAGATAAGATTACTTCACCTTCGTCATCTACTGAAGTAAAAAACGCTGCTTTTGAGGAATTGCAAATACTTAATTTAGCTAAAGGAAAAGAAACGTACTTAGAAGATAAAATACTTAATAATTTTAAAATTAAATCATTTGTTGAAATAAATAATGATAATATTAAAATTACTATTGCTTCTAGTGAGCATAATACTAGGCTTGCGAATGATATTATGAGAAGTGTTCAAGAAGAATTTAAAGATAAGAAAAATATAACGATTAAGTTTGAAAAATAGGCATATCTCTTTCACATTATTTAAAAGTGTATCATAAATTATCTTAGAAACATAGGTAAATGTTGAAAGAGGTGTTTATGACAGGAAATATATTAACTAAAAGAGAAAAAAATGTGTTTGAACTTCTAGTACTTAATAAAACTACTAAAGAGATTGCTCTTGAACTTGGAATTAGTGAGAAAACTGTTAGAAATCATGTGAGTAATGCTATGCAGAAGTTAGGATGTAAGGGAAGAGCAGGGGCTGTAATTGAACTATTGAAATTAGGAGAAATTTCATTATAATTCACTTTAAAAAGTGAATTTTTAATTTTTAAGTGCATAGTATTTAGTAATATGATAAAAAAATATGCGATGAATAAAATTTTTGTTAGTACTTTGATTTTTGGACTTTTACTACTTTTTTATTTAGTACCTAGTCCTTCTTTTGAAGTAGAAATTAGTGAGAAAGATAGTAAGAAGGAACTTCAAAATATTGTTTATTTACTTGATGAAGATAATTATGTATCTAGAGTTATTAGTTTTTATGATGAAACTGATATTGAGAAAGTGATTAGAAGTAAAATTAATATTTTAATTAATGGGGATGAGAACTTAGAGAATTTCTATTCTTTGATACCTAAGAAAACTATATTAAAGGATGTAAGTGTTAAAAAGGATAGTGTGTATTTGAATTTTAGTAAAGAGCTATTAAGTGTTAATAAATATATAGAAGAATCTATGGTTGAAGCAATTATTTATACTCTTACAGAAATAAATGGAATTAATAATGTATATATAAATGTAGACGGTGAAAAGTTTATAGAGCTTCCTAATTCTAAAAAGAGTTTACCATATCCTTTAACAAGAGGTTTTGGAATAAATAAGAAGTATGATTTAGAAAGTTTAAATGATATTGATAAAACTACTATATACTTTGTTAAAAAAAATAATTCTAGTGAATATTATGTTCCGATTACTAAAGTTAGTAATATATCTAGTTCTAAAATAGATATTATTATAGATGAACTTAAAAGTACTGTTAATGCTCAGGATAATCTAAGTAGTTTTGTATCTAATAATGTTATTCTTGAAGAAAGTAAAATAACTAATGATAAAATAGATTTGATATTCAATGAATATATATTTAGTGATTCATCAAAGAAGACTATATTAGAAGAGGTTAAATATGTTGTTTCACAAAGTATTTTTGATAATTTAGATGTAAAAGAGGTTATTTTTAGTACAAAAGATCATAATAATATTGTAAGTATTAAAAAAAATTAAAAAAGTACTTGAAAACTGGAAAATAGTGTTGTATAATTTAGTAGTAATTTCCAGATGTCCTCGTAGCTCAGCTGGATAGAGCAACGGCCTTCTAAGCCGTCGGTCACACGTTCGAATCGTGCCGAGGACACCATATTTGATTTTAAAAATGCCTATTTCTAGGCATTTTTTAGTGCATTATCATAAATACTAAACTATTATGAATTATTATAGATTATTATTATTTTTGGCACATTTTAAGGCATTTTATGACAAAATGGCACATTTTTATGGCACATATATTATAATATGAAATATACTGGTATAAAGGCTTTTTAAATGCTTTATAATGTGTTTATTAATTATAAATTATTAAATAATGGCATTTTTTAAATTTTTTGTTATAAATTGTTATTTTTTATTTATATTTGAAGACATGCTATAATTATATTATAATTATATTTATAAAATAAGGATGGTTAGTAGTATGGATTGTGATAAAGTAGGAAAGTATTTAGCTGAATTAAGAAAAGCAAAAGGTCTAACTCAAGAACAATTATCTGAAATAATTGGAGTAAGTAATAAAACAATTTCAAAATGGGAAACAGGTATTAATGTTCCTGATACTTATTTTTTATATGCATTAAGTAAAGAATTTAATGTTAGTGTTCAAGATATTCTTAATGGAGAAAAAATATATAATATAATGGACAGTAATAATGTTATTGTTAAAACAATTACATTTTACAATACAATTTTTAAAAAGAAAATATCTCGTATATCTGTTTTATTAATTATTATGATAGCTATTGTTTTTTCAATTTTATTTACTGTAAATAATTTTAATCAAAATAAAGTATTTGAATTGAGACTGGAAAATAGTAATGATAATAATGGATATTTAGTCTCTAATCCCAAAGAATCTATATTTTTTATTAATAAATTACATATCAAGAATGAATTTGAAGGGACTGAAAGAGAACCATTAATATCCAGTTATGGATTGTCTATAATAGAGAAAAATTCAAATACAGTTTTATATAATGAAGAAAATTCTTTTAGACAGAATTATTATTTATCACAATTTATTAAGAGTGTTAATCTCTCTTTTACAATAAGTAAGAAAGAGTTAGATGATTTAAATTTAAAATCATTTGATAATATTTATTTAAAAATAACATATATTGATAATAATGGTAAAGAAATTGAAGTAGTCAATGATATAAATATTATACCTCATTATTCTAATACCCAAGCTGTTTACTAATTTCACCTAAAAGTGGAATAAATTCCCCTTAAAAATTGTTTTAATGAAATTATTATTTTATTAAAATTCAATTCGAAAGGAGGAAGAATGAGAAAATCTTTAATTGCGTTATTATTCTTGCTTTTATTAATACCTAATATTATCAAAGCTGAAGAAACAACTTATTTTGATACAATATATCAGCAAACTAAATATTACAAAACTATAATCAATAAAAACAATAGAATAACTTCTAGTACTGAAGAGATTTCAAAGAAAGAATATGATGACTATAATACAATATCCAATCCTAAGGCATCTGTTGAAACAGTATATAAAAAAATAACATCAACTATAAGAGCAAATGGTAATTATTATAGATATACTGCTAATTTACATTGGAAAAATATTCCTAGTACGAGAAGTTATGATATTCTAGGTATAGGATTTTATTCAAGCGTTAAGGTTAAAAACAATAATGTCTATTTCTCTCAAAATTATTGTATAACTGGTGGAAGTTGTTACACTACATCAACACATAGCCCACAAGTATTCACTACAGGTGCTGGAACAACTTTCTTATTACCTAGTGGAAAACTAAGTTCGCTTGATGAAGTAATGTATTTTGATGTAGCAAAGAATACTAATCTTACAATTATAAATCAAATGGCTGCGGCTGATCACTCACATGCTATACAGTCAATAAGTTTAACTAATGCTAAAAAGTATACAGTATCAGGTTCTGCTGGAATTGTACTTAATAGTTCAATAACATCATATTATGATGCAATTAACCCTGCAATCGAATACTGGTCTGGAAGTTGGTAATACAAATAAAAAAGCAAAATATTATATTAATGGTTATATTTTGCTTCTTAATCATTTGTATTCTTTCTACCACAGAGCCATTCAAGTGAAATCTTATATTTTATAACTATTTGTATTGCAAAAGCAGTCAGAAGATCTGTTTTTCCCGATTCATATGCACTTATAGTAGATTGTGTTGTATTAAGAAAAGATGATAATTGTTCTTGGGTAATATTATTGTCTTTTCTTACTTTTTTTAAATTGCGTCCAACTATCAAATTATTAAATGTATGTGTACCATTAAAATAACTATTTTTTGTAATACCTAGCACATAATCCATATTAGTTTTAAATAGGTTACAGAACATGTTTAATTTTTCTAATGGTATTAATTCTTTACTATTTTCCCATCTAGAGTAATTTGATTGAGATGTTTTTAACATTTTAGCAATTTCTTTTTGAGTTAATTCATTATTTTCTCTAAAAAACTTAATTCTTTTGAAATACATTACATCACCCAAGATTAATTTTCCCATTTTGAATAAAATAATTAGTTTTTTATGCAAAAATACGATATTTATGTTAATATATTTTTGGTGATAATAATGAATATGAAAGAAAAAAGCTTTTTATTAATAAAAGATAATAGTTATAAATATATAAATGATTTGTATATTTATAATCTTATTAATGATGGCTTTTTAGATAATAATATTAAAAAAATTGGTAATAGAAAAGAACTTATTATATTTAAGAATTCGTTGGATAAATTTATTTCTTTTTATTATTCATATTTTTCATTTCTAAAAAAATCAGATTTTTATTTAAAAATACTAATAAAAAATATATTAAATATTAATTATGATAATTTATATTATAAGAAGATATGTATTGAAAATTTTTATTCTAATATTAAGTATGTATATAATTATAACAAGAGTTTTTTTGTAAATATTGGAATTACTAAAAAAATGTCTTTAAATGATAAAAATAATATAGAAAAAATCTTTGATTTGATGTTAAATATGACAAAGGCAAATAAAAATAAAGTGCAATTATATTATATTTTTGAAAAGTATGATGTGATTTTAAAAGAAAAAAATGAAAACAATCATTTTTCTTTTAAAAATAATAAAAAAACAGTTTATTATAGTATATGTGATAATTGGGATTATTTAATTACAAATTATTGTAATAATAAAAAAAATTAATCATTTCTTAAAAAAATAATAAAATTGGGTTCAATTTTTATTAATTCCGGTACAAACAGTTGAGAGGGAAAACTTCTCAACTGTTTTTTAGTTCTTTGACAATTTGGTTATACAGTCATTAAACACGTTCTATTTATTATGAGCACATTGATAAGTACGCTTGCGATTAATACTTGATCATAAAATTGGATTGCATCCAAATTTGCGATGATGAATAAATAGGATAATGATACTCCTGCTTCTGATATAAGTAGCTCGGAAGATACTTCGGAGGGGTGGAATTCCCGTGAATTAGCTAGCAACTAATTGTTTAATGATTCCTTGCTAGGGGTCTTGGAAAATATAGCTATAATAAAAAAGAAAGGAATGATTAAAAAATGAATTTAGAAAATCAAACAGTAACTGGTAATAATCAAGTTACAGTAAATGATTCCCTTAATGCTGCATTAATGGAATTAACGATAAAACCTACTGCAACATCTGTTGCACCTAATACTAATGAATTATTTATTTATGTTGATAAACAGCCACAATTAAATCCAAGTAACGAAAGAAAACAATATTTATTTGATTTAGAAGATATTCTTAGAATATATAATAGTACTGCTGATGAATTTAAGCAAAGACTTGAAGTTGTCGATAATGATATAGTTTTAAGAAGTTTTGTTGAAAGAAAAATATCTTACGATGAATCATTAGAACAATGTAGTGTACTAGCTGATTCTAAATTTGAAGAATTAGAAAGTTTTCCAATTACTTTATTTGAAGGAGCAAATTATATCTATACAAATTATTCTAATGTTGATATTTCTTTAATATATACAAAGAATACATTATATAATAAAATGTTTTTAAATGGTAGTATGTACTTTAATCATAAACTTAAAAATGATGGGGAGTTTTGTTTAGATGATATTTATTTTAAGGATGCATTTACTAAAACTGGAAATGATTTAAATATAGAAGTAAACGATGTAAGCGTTGATAGTTTGTCTTCAAATAATAATACTTTTAGTCTTGATGAAGAAGGAAATCTTGTTGTAAACAGTATTACTTGTAACTCAATCTCTGCTAATTCAGGCATAAATTCTAGTGGTTCAAATTCTTTAGTATTATCTGATATTTTAAATGCCGTTTATCCAATTGGAAGTATTTATTTATCTATGAATTCGACTGAACCATCAGTGTTATTTGGTGGAACATGGCAAAGAATTCAAGATAGATTTTTATTAGCAGTTGGAACTACACATTATCCTGGTGAAACTGGTGGAGAAGAAACACATGAACTTTCTATACATGAATTACCAGCACATACTCATACTATATCAGGAACAACTCAAAGTGGAGGTTCACATACACATAATGTTAATGGTGGTGCAAGTGTTCAAAGTAGTGGAGGAAGTAAAGGATTAGAAAGCTATGCAAGTAGATATAAAACATATAGAAATATTGATAATGCTGTTAAATCTGCTGGTTCACATACACATGATATTTCATTAACATCTGCATCAACTGGTGGGGATTCAGCACATAATAATATGCCACCATATATTACGGCTTATATGTGGCAAAGAATTCAATAATAGGATTAGCTATGAAAGAAATTGAATTAATTAATAAAAGAAAAAAATACGAAAAATACTTTTTAAAGTCAAATGGAACAAATGTAGTTAAAGTATATGATGAACCAGTTCATTTTGAATCTAATGGTAAATTAATAGATATTAATAATAAATTAGAAAAAAAAGGAAGCATTACTGAAAATCAGAAAAATTCATTTAAAATAGTTTTTGATAATTATTTATATAATTTATATGAAGATGATATGTATTTTCGAGTTCAATTAATGAATGAAAATAATCATAATTTTTCTATATTAAAAGATAATTGTAAAAATTATGGTAAAGGAAGATATATTGATATTTTAAAAAATATTGATATAGAATATGTTGTTCATTCAAATAAAATAAAAGAGAATATATATTTAAAGAATAATGAATTTGAAGTTGATGAAATATCATTTAAAATTGAAACTAATTATGATTTAGAAATAATAGACAATGTAATTTATTTAAAGAAAGGTGAAGAAAAGAAATATAAATTTAATAAAATATTTGCTGTTGATTCTAACTTTAATTATTTAGATAATATAAGTGTCAATTTAATCAAGAATAATAATAATTATATATTAAAAATATTTTTGGATAATGATTGGTTTAAAGATAAAGATAGGAAATATCCTATTATTATTGATCCAACAATTACAAGTATTGATAATAATAATAGTGTTATTGATACATATATAAAACAAACAAGACCTAATATAAATTTTAGTTCTTCAGATCAATTGTTAGTTGGAAATTGGACTACAGATGATAATACAGATGATATTCATAGAACATTATTAAAATTCAATTTACCAACAATAGGAACTGGATGTCAAATTGTAAATGCTAGGGTAAGACTAGTAGGATATCCTTATATTTATGGAATTCATGCATTTCGTTATTTAGAAACTCATAGAATAACACAGGATTGGAGTGAAGAATTAGCAACTTGGGATAGCATGCATAACAAATTTGACTCTAAAATAGAATCTATTTTCTACTCAATGAGTAGTGAAACTAATGGCTCTGATGATGAAATAGAATATATTGAAAATCATTTTGATATAACTAATTTAGTGAAAAAGTGGTATTCAGATGTTCCTAACTATGGAATTATGATAAAAGATATTGATGAAACAAAGCAAGTAGATTTTTTATCTAAATTCTTTAGTAAGGAAAATTTGGTATCTGGCGATAACCCTAAACCAGTTTTAGAGATTACATATATTAATCAAAATGGTTTAGAATCTTATATGAATTACTTTAAAAAAGAATTGACAAATGGTGGGTTATATTTTAATTTATCTAATGGAAATACTACATTTACATTAGATTTAATTACATCAAAAGACAAAAAATATCCTTCTTTACTATCGTTAGTTTATAACACAAATGATGTTGTTTTAAATAATAATTATAATGGAATAGGTAATGGTTTTAAATTTAATTATAATCAACAAATATTTGAAGATAACACCAATGACCCTATATTATGTTATTTAGATAAAGATTCAACAATTCATTATTTAAGTAATTATAAAGAAGTAATAGATGAGAATGGTGAAGTAGTTACTGAAAGTGAGCCTGATGTTTTTTATGATGATGAAGGATTAGGTTATATTATTAATAAATATGATACATATTATTTATTAAGTGATATTAATAAGAATACATTAAAGTTTACTATTATTAATAATATTGGATATTTAACTGAAATTGATACATGTCTAGGTAATAAAACATATATTTATTATGATAATAATCAAAGAATATCAAAAATTGTTGATGATTCAAATGATGAAATAAATATTACATATAGTGAAAATCAAATCATTATTAATTCAAGCCGCGGACAAAATACATTGAACATATCAAATAATTTGATATCAAGTATAACAAATGTTAATGGTTCATATTTATTAACATATGACTCAAATAATCTTCTATCATCAGTAAAAGATTATAATCTTAGAAAAGTTTTAATGGAATATTATGATAATAGTCCATATAAAATTAAAAAAATATATGAATATGGAACTGATGAGATAAATTATAAGTTATATGAATTCAGTTATGGATTTGATTCAACTTCTATAAAAGATTATTTAGGAAGAGTTAACACTTTTTGTTATAATTATAGAGGAAATATTATTTCTACAACAGTTAAACAAATTGAAAATAATTTGGCTGTAAATTATGGATTTACAAGAAATTATGGTGAATCTGGTCAATTTATAAATAAAGTAATTAGTAGTTCTAGTCTAATGAAGCCGGTAGAAAATTTAATAAAAAATTCAAGTTATGAAGATGATTTATTAAAAACATATCCTGATGTTTCTTTGACTAATGAAAATATTAATGCTTCTATATCAAATGATTATGCAAATACTGGTAATAAAAGTTTAAAAATAAATAGTAGTGCAGCTAATTTAGAATATCGAGAAAGATTTCCTATTTATAATGAACAAGGTAACTATACATTTAGTGCATTTATTAAAAACAATTGTAAAATAAAAATGTTTGCTGAATTTTATGATTTGAATTCAAATCTTGTAAAAATAGAAAGTGAAATTATAGATATTAATTTAGATTTTAGTAGATATGATATTTCATTTAATTGTGAAAATGCTCAAAATTATATTACTATTGGTTATATTTTCTTAGAGTCAGGGGTAGCTTATATAGATGATATTCAATTAGAGAAAGGTAATGTATGTAACGATTATAATTTGCTTGAAAAGATGTTAATTTCAAATGATTTTGCTACTGAGTGGAATATTGAAGCGGGAAGTTTGCTAAATGATGATGCAATAGTTAATCCAAGCGATTTTATTTCCCAAGAAGTAATAGATGGAATGAATGCTATAAAGGTTGAAATGCGTCCTGATTTATCAACTAGTTTTGGTAAAACACTAAATATAAGTGGACATGCTGGTGATAAATACACAATTTGTTTTTGGTATAAAAATCATGGATTAAACAATGATGATCCAGATTCTTATAATAATGTAATGGTTTCATTCGACTATGATTTAGGAGATGAATATGTAGATGGTCATTGTATTTTACCTGGGGAAAGACTAGTACCAAATGAAGATGAATGGCAATTCTATATGGAAAGCTTTGTTGCAGAATATGACTATACATCATTAGAAGTGTTATTTTTCCAAAGTTTTGATGCTAATGATTTGTACATTTCAAATATTTCTTTATTTAAAGGGTGTAAATCTACATATTTTGAATACAATGAAGAAGGTCAAATAGATGGAAGTGTTACACCACTTGGAAAAGAATCTAGTGTTATATATAATGATTATAATCTTCTCACTGTTATAAAGGATTCAAATATAAATAAGTTATGTTATGAATATAATACTGATAATAAAATATTTAAATGTTTAACTCCGATGAAATTAAATACTGAAATATTATATGATAATGGTAATAGAAATATTGGTACAAAAGTTAGAAATATAGATAATAATGTTAGTATATTTGATAAGTATTATATTAGATGCCCCAAAACTAATGACTATTTAAAGATAAAATGTAATGATGTTTATATTAGCAATAACAAGTATTTATTAGATTATTGGATTTTTGAACCAATAATAATTGATAATAAAACTTATTATAAAATTTATCACTCTATAATTGAAAATAAATATTTTTCATGTTTTTTGGGTAAATTAGTATTAAAAAATTATGATTCAGATTACTGTTTATTTGAATTATTGAAAAATGAAAATGGAAGTTATTCGATTAAATCAAAAACATTTGATATATATTTAAGTTTATCTGCTCAAAATGAATTAGTGTTTTTGAATTATATAAATGATAGTGCAATATCTGAATTTTATATAGAAAAATTTACAAATAAATATTTTTCTGAAAGAAATAAAAAGTACAATGAAGATGGTATTTTAATACAAACTACTGATGAGTTATTAAATAATACTATTGTAGAAGTTAATGAACAAGAATTGCCAACTAAAACAACATTTGGTAATAATTATTCATTAATTACTTATGATTCAAATAATAAAATAAGTAAATATAATAAAAATGGTGGAGAATTGAATTATTTATATAATGAATACAAATTATTAAGTCAAATTAGTTATAATAATAAACATTATAGATTGTTTTATGATAATTATTTAAATCTTTACAGAGTTTATTTAGATGAACAATTATTGTTAGAAAATGTAAGAGATAATTATGGTGATAGAATAACTAATACAAATTATATAAATGGTAATATTTATTATTCATATGATACTTTTGGCCGAGTTATAACAAAAACGAAATCAAATGATACTTATAATTATTATTATGATAATAGTGGTAATATGGTTAAAATGACTAAAGGTGATTATTATTGTAAGATAAATTATGATATTGAAAACAAAATATATGGAATTAAAACATCCGATTTTAATATTGATTATAGCCATGATTCATTATCAAATTTAATTAAAAAGATATTTTCATTTGGTAATACAAAATATATTGTTTTAGCGGACTATGACAATGATAACAATTTAATTAAAACAACGTTTGATAATGTTGAATTTTCGAATGAACTTGATAGTTTACAACGCATTCTGAATACTAAAATCAATAATATTACAATTAGTTCTAAAGAATACTATGGTAATGGATATAGACAATCCACATTAGTAAAAAAATATACAGTTCTTGGAGACACTTATACATTTATATTTGATAAAAATTATAATATAAGAATTATTTTAAAGAATAATTACAAAATTTATAAATACAAATATGATAATTATAATCAATTAGTGCAAGAATTAGATTATGAAAATAAAATTAGAACAAAATATAATTACGATTTAAATGGCAATATTAAATCTATCATAAAATATGATTTAGAAACATTTAATTTTATTTCTAAAGATGATTATAGTTATAATGAAAAAGATTTATTGTCTAATTATAATAATATAGTGTTAGAATATGATCAATTAGGAAATGTTATATCATTAGGAGATGATAACCTAGAGTGGAGCAATGGAAAAGAACTTAAAAAGTATTATAATAGTGATAATATTTACAATTATTATTATAACGACAATGGAATAAGAACTAAAAAAATTATTAATGGATTTAGTACGGATTATTATTTAGAAGATTCAAATATTTTCTTAGAAAAAAATGATAATTATACTTTATTCTTTATTAGAGAATTTGATAATTCTTTGGTTGGATTTAAATATAATAATAATTTATATTATTATGTAAAAGATGCATTTGATTCAATTATCGGAATATTAGATACTTCAAATAATATTGTTGCAAAATATAAATATGATACTTGGGGTAATATCTTGAGTATTCTTGATGGCAATGATAATGATGTAAGTAATAATATGAGTCATATTGCAAATATTAATCCATTTAGATATAGAGGTTATTATTATGATAAAGAAACAGAAATGTATTATCTGGGATATAGATATTATAACCCTCGTATTCGCAGATTTATTAGCACTGATAATGCAATTTATGATGATGTTATAGGTGGAAATCTTTATGTTTATTGTTACAACAATCCTGTTTCAAAAAAAGATGAAGATGGAAGATTTGGACTATTTGCAATTGCATTAACTTGTGGTATAATAAATGCAGGTTCAAAATATATTTTGAGTAAAATAGAAGGAGAAGATTATACATTCCAAGATGGATTGTATTATTTTGCAACTGGTGCAGTTGGAGGATTAGTTGGAACTATAGATCCTTTATTGGGAATCGCTACAACAACTATTGCAGATGATGTTCGTGATACTGTTAAAAAGAGAAAAAAAGAAAACAAACGTAAAAAAGATAAAGGAATTAAGGAATCTAGAGGAGAAAAAATTGAAAATATTTTAAATGATATTAGTGATATAACAATGGATGTTTCAATAGATATTATAACAGGTCACTACATTGGAAAAATTGTTGATTCAGCAATTCCAAGAAAAGGTGGTGCAAATCCAACAAAATTTTTAAAGAAATTTACAGGTAAAAAGGCACAAAACCTATATAAAAGATCTGGATACGAAGGAATTTTAACTACTACAGTTGACTTTTTTCAAGATTTCCTTGGAGATGGATATAATAATTTTGAAGAACCAAAAGAGGTAGTAAATATTAATGCACCAATGTGTGGTTTGCATGATGATAGACATTATTTAAGAAATGTGGAGGAATAAATAATGAATAATAAAAAAAATGAAAGAATAATAAAAAGAAGAGAATTTATTTTAAAATTCTTATATTATTTTTCATTTTTTAGTGTACTATTAGCATTTATCATTGGAGCTTATTTAGAAAAAAAAGGTAAAAGACCAAATATTGATATTTTTATGCCTTCAATTATTGTTTATACTTTTCTAATTATTGGATTAATGTATTTTTTATCAGAAAAATGGGGAGCAACCAAAGGTGGTTTTTATATTCCACATTCTGGGACCTTTGGCTTTTCCCCAAATATTAGATCTAAGATAGGGAAAAATAAGAAAATTGAAAAAAATATTGTCAATTACAATAATTTATTAGAACTTTTTAATAATTCTACATATAGTAAAAAGAAAGTTAAAATTGGAAATTATGAAAGTGTTTTATATTTTAAAAATGTATTTGCATGTTTTAATGGTTACATCTTAGTAGAAGCAAATGACGATATACTAAACAGTATTAATGAAATTAAAGAAAAAAGCATTAATACTTTATTAGATTTGTCAAACAACTTAAGAATCATTTCTTATAATTTAATGATTATTATTTATTTAAAAACAGATAATAGTGTAAATAATCTTATTTCAAAGATTGATATATTAGATTTAGATGGTTATGATGAATTAATAATTACTTCAATAGTTCATGATAATAAATTAGAGTATTTAAATTATATAAGTGGGCCTATGAAGTCAAATTATGATTTAAATATAAAAGAATTAAAGAAAATAATTAAATAAGGTATGTTTAATATATTAGTTAAATATTGGGTGGAGTTTTTTATGACATTATTATCCACTCTTTTTATTTACTTAATAAATCAATATATTGGTTTAAGAAATGGAATGAGATCGTTATTAAAAAATGAAATAATTAGAACTTATGAAACTTATGTAAAGCTAGGATATTGTCCTAGTTTTATTAAAGAAAATATAAAAGAAATTTATGAAAGCTATCATAAGCTTAAAGGAAATGGTATGGGAACAACAATGGTTAATGAAATATATAAATTGCCAAATGAACCAAAGGAGTACAAATGAAAGAAAAATTTTTAAATGCTTTAATTAATTTAATTAAAGTTAAATCAATAATAACGTTACTAACATTTAGTGCGTTTTTTATTTTATCAATTAACGAAAAAATTGGAATAGATAATTTTATGTTGATATTAGGAATGATATCAACTTATTTTTTTAATAGAAAGGATTCAAATGGAGAAGATAAAGAATAATACTGAAAAAGATTTATTAAAAGAATTTAGCAATATGAGTTTAGAAGAATTAGTTAAAATTTATGGTGATATACCTATGAATATTTTGTCTAAATCAATTAATCAAAGTATTGATTCTTCTATTGACAATTCATTATTTGAAGATAGTGATGTGATATTCGATGAAATTAGTAACAAAAATATTTAAAAGAAGTGATTGGTATATGACTTCAAATTATGGATGGCGAAATTGTCCATTTCATGGTAAAGAATTTCATCCTGGAGTAGATTATGGAACTCATATTCAAAAATGGCCAGTATATGCAGTTGAAAATGGCTATATACAATTAATACATTATGGTTCAAAAGGATATGGTAACTATGTATGGGTAAGGTACCCTAGATTAAACATAAGTATTTTTCATGCTCATTTGGATAAAATATGTGTTAAAAACAAACAAAAAGTAAATTCGAGGACAATTATTGGTTATGCAGGAAAAACTGGAAGTGCTACAGGAATTCATCTTCATTTAGGAATGACAAAGATTGGTAGCAATACATGGTTAAATCCTCATGATTATAACTATGAATCAGAATCAAGTAAGATAATAAATAATTCAAATGAAATAATATATATTGTAAAAAAAGGAGACTCTTTGTGGAATATAGCAAAGAAGTATTATAATGATGGTAAAAAATATGTTAAGATTGCAGAAAAAAATAATATAAAAAAACCTTACACTATTTATCCTAATCAAAAAATAATAATACCCTAAGATTTCTTTCATGACTATTAGTCACTTATAAATAATAACAAGCAAAATAATTAGCTAACAAGTATATTCTGGGGGTTGCTTGTAACTTATCTTTCTAGATACAAGATTAGGAATAAAAATAGTATAAGTAAAGCTTTATATTTTTATAAAGAAAGTAATTTTATTGTTATAAATATTATTACTTTCTTTTTATTTTGTGTAAGAAGTCCACCATCCACCTTTCAAAATTATTTTTTGAAAGGAGATTATTTGTGGATATACGCCCTAAAAGAAGAAAATTCAAAGATAATCCTTATACATTAGAAAGTATTAAGGATGATAATATATTTTACATTATTTTTAAGGATCACATAGGCTTACATAAAATATGTGTTTCTGAAGAAATATTTAATATATTTGACGAATCTGAAAAATACGAAAATGCTAAATTAAAAGAATATTCGGTTCACATTGAGCATAGTGAACAATCTGAAATTAGTTTAAATATGAAAAATGCTTTATATATAAAAAGTTTAGAGGAACAAGTTATTGATAGTTTGCTTTATATAGAATTAAGAAAATACATAAATGAATTATCGGATGTTCAAAAAAGAAGATTAATTAAGTATTACTTTTATGATAAAACATTAAAAACAATTGCAATAGAAGAAAAATGTTCAATCAATGCTATTAAACATAGTATTGATAGAGCATTAAGAATTATTGCTATAAGAATTAAAAAACAGATTTAAAGTGGGTGAATGCCCACTTTTTTTATTTGATAAAAAACGATACAGAAATGATTTGTTAACACTTTTTAATAAAAAGTAACAGCACAAGAAATATGATTTGTTGTAAAATGATATCATAGGAATTTTTAAAAATTATAGATTATAATTCCTGTTGACAAATTTAAATAATATTGTAAAATATGACTCAAATGTGAGTGATAATTGTAAATATTAATTTGCAAGTTTTTAAATTTGTTATTTGAGAGAAATTAGTATATTTCTCTCTTTTTTTGTTAAAAAAGTGAGGTGTTATATATGTTCTTCGATCGTTTTGTAAAATATGATGGAAAGGTAGAGCCATTGACAATAGATGATTATAAAATATTGTCTGATGAATTGATAAAAAAATATAATATTAATTTATTGCAAAATAAGATTCATATGGTTTTACTTGAAATAGAAGATAAACAAATGAAATATGAAGAAAGTGATGGATATACATGTCATAATTATGAATATGAGCCTGAAAAGCATAATACTGGTATTTCTATGATTACAGAAAAAGTAGGATGCACTCGAGCTGATATCAGTATAGAGTTAGATCAATTATATTCTCAATTTAAATATGTATATGATACAAAATTTAGTTATTTAGAAAAAAATTTATTTATGCAATTTTATATTTTAAAAAGAAGTGGTAATTCCATAAGAAGAATTTTACATATAGCATACCCTAAATTTCAAAGTATTAATAATAGTATTCTCATCAAATTGGGAAGATATCTTAATTGGGATGAAGCAATAATAGAATAATTAATTAAAGGAGTATTTTATGAAAATGTTTATAATTGGATTAATGTTAATTGCAATTTTTCTTTTTGCTTTTTCAGCAATTAGGATTTCTGATGAATCAAATAAGAGAGAAACTAAAAAGAAAAAATCTAGGCACTAATATGTGCTTAGATTTTTTTAGTGTTGAATTTTAGGAGGTGATGCTATTGAGTAAATAGTTTACAGTTTATAATGTCAATGATTTTGATTTTTTAATAATTTATGATATATTGCACTTGAATAAGGGAGATATATTATGAAAATTATTAATTATATTATAGCTATATGTATATTACTTATAGGATTAATTTTAACTTATGATAAGATTAAAATAATTGAGATAAGGATAATTAAAGAAAAAAGTATAGTTGAAGAAGGTAAAATCATTGATAAAAATGTTATTATTGAAGTAGATGAAGAAACTTATGAAAATACTACTACTTTAACTGATAATGTTATATCTATAAAAAAAGAAAAAAATTCAAATACTAAAAATACTACAAAGAAAGATACTAAAACAAAAACTGATAGTAAAAAAGTAAAAATTACAAGCAATCAAAAAACTGAAGATACCAAAACTAATTCTATAAAAGAGGAAACTAATAAGAAAGAAGAAAAAGCAAAAGAAGAAGTAAAAAAAGAAGAACAAAAACCTAAATGTAGTGATTTTTATGAATCAATTACGCATGGTAAAGTTGATAAATTTTCTAAGTCTACATGTGTATCTTATGGTAATAAAATCCAAAACAATGAATTAGATGAAGTTCTTGATTATAATGAAGAAAATGGTAATACAAAAAAAACAACTATTAGTTATTTTAGATGTTATGAGGTAGTAGATAGTAATTGTAATACAAAAGGATGGTATTTGCATTTCTTTTGTAATTCAGGTGGGTGCGATGATGACAAATTAAAATCATTGTATGGATAGACACGAAAGTGTCTTTTTTTATTGAAAGGAAAAAATATGAAGAAGATATTATATAGTTTATTTATAATATCATCTATTTTTATGATGGCTTTTATTAATGCTGACAAAGTAAGTGCAGTAGAAATAAAGAAAGAAGCTTCAGGGTGGTATTATGAAAGAGATAAAAAGAATGGTGGAGAAAACTATTCAGGTGCACTTCAAAATTATTCATTAAATGGAGAAGTTGCTTATTGTATTGAACCAACTGTTTCTGATAATGGTAGTGTCAGCTTATCTGATTGGTCACATACTGGTTTATCAGATAAAATAAAAGAAAGAGTTTTATTAATTGGATACTATGGTTATACATATCCAGGTCATAAAACTAAAAAATATAGAGCTGCAACTCAATGTATGATTTGGGAAGCAATAATGGGTGAAGGATCTTGGTGTAAGATTAATACAAAGCATTGGTCTGCTGGAACTAATATTGACTTATCTTCAGAGAGAAAAGAAATTAATAAACTTATATCTGAACATAGTAAAACAGTAAGTTTTAATGGTGAGGTATATAAAGTTCAAGTTGGAGATACACTTAATCTAATAGATACAAATAATGTGTTTCCTAATTTTAGTGTAAGTGCTGATAATGTTGAATATAATGTTAATGGAAATAATTTATCTTTAAAACCTAAGACTGATAAAGTAAATGTTTCTTTTACTAAGAATCAAGTTTATAGTAGCAATTATAAAATATTTGTTGGAAATAAAATTCAAAATCAATTAGTGCCAGGTAATGTAGATCCTACAATAGCTAAAATTAGATTAAATACTTATTATGGAGGAGTTAAGTTAACTAAAGAAGATAGTGAAACTAAAATTCCACAAGGAGATGCAACTTTAAGAGGTGCAGAGTATGGAATATATAATTCAAATGATGAACTTTTTTCTACTTTTACAACTGATGAAAACGGAATAGCTAATAGTGAACAAGTTTTAGAATATGGTGATTATTACATTAAAGAAATTACCCCTAGTCAGGGATATTTATTAGATAATAACAAGTATGAATTTGAATCTAAAGGAATAGAAACATATAATATTAATGTTAAAGAAAATGTGATAAAAGCTAATGTAGTCATAACTAAATATTATGTACCTGCTAAAACAGGTGAAAGACATCCAGAATCAAACATTAGTTTTGATTTGTATAATTCTAATGGAAGCAAGATAAATGAACTTATAACGGATGAAAATGGGGTTATAAGAGTTAATTTGCCTTATGGTAAGTATAAATTACATCAAACCTCAACTAAAAAAGGATATATGTATTCTAGTGATTTTGAATTTAATATAGATTCAACTAATGATATTAATAAAGAATTACTTGATAAAGAAGTAACTGCAAAATTGAAAGTTATGAAAATTGATAAAGAAACAAAGCAAGTTATTAAAAGAGCAAATATAAAATTCAAAATATATGATGTAAATAATAAAGAATATGTATGTCAATTGTTAAATGATGAAAGAACATGTGAGTATAAAACTGATTCAAATGGTGTAATGATAACTCCTCAAGTATTATATAGTGGTAAATATAAATTAGTAGAAGTAGATGAACCAATTGATGGATATACTTGGAATAGTGAATCTGTTGAATTTGAAATTGATGATAATTCAAAATTAAAAACAGATAATGAAGAAGGAATATTATTTGAAACAAAATTTGAAAATAAAAGAGTTAAAGGAATTTTAGAAATAACTAAATATGGAGAAGAATTAAATTATTTAGAACAAGGTTATGAATATAATGAAATTCCTTTAGAGAATGTAAAAATTGGATTATATCAAAATGATAAACTTATAAAAGAATATACAACAAATAAAGAAGGTAAAATTGCAATTAAAGGTTTAGAATTAGGTAAGTATGTTATAAAAGAAATTGAAACAGTAAAGGGACACGTTATAGATAATAGTGAGTATTTAGTTGATATTAAATATAAAGATCAACATACAGAAACAGTTAATTATAAATTAACTATTAAAAACTATTTACCTAAAGGAACTTTAGAATTTACAAAAACAAATATATCTAAATCTAAAGCACTTCCTAATACATCAATGGAAATATATACTTTAGAAGATGATAAGTTAATATTCAGTGGTAGAACCGATAAAGACGGAAAAATAATCATTAAGGATTTACCAATTAATAAATATTATTTACTTGAAAAGGAAGCACCTAAAGGATATATAGTAAATCCAAATAAACAAGAATTTGAAATATTAGAAAATGGTCAAATTGTTGTTAGTGAAATGCAAGATGAAATGATTATAAAAGTGCCAATTACGGATAAAATTGTCATTCCAGATTATGTTTATCCAATTATGGCAATTATATTAAGTGTAGGATTGATAATATATGCAAGTAATAAAAATAAAAAGTAAATATATTATTGTAGCAATTGGTGTCAGTTTACTTTTAATAACAAGTGGATATTTATTATATAAATATGTGTCATATAAAGAAGAAATAACTTATGAAATAAATCTTATAAAAGATTATATTGATAAGAAAGAGTCAAAAGAAGAAATTAAAAATGAATCAGTTATTGAAGAAAAAACAAAAGAAGAAATAAATTATAATATGGTAATAGAAATCCCTAAAATTAAACTTAAAAAGGGTTTATGTAAGATTAATGAATCTTGCAATAAAGTTTCAAAGAATATTCAAGTAATAAAAGAATCAGATATGCCAAACATTAAAAATGGTAATCTGATTCTTGCTTCTCATAATGGAAACAGCAGTGTTTCCTTTTTTAATAAGCTAAATAAATTAAAAATAAATGACACCATTTATATATATTGCAAAAATATTAAATATGAATATAAGTTGTCAAATTCATATGAAATCAAAAAGAATGGTAATGCTATTATTCATAGAGATGGAACTAAAACTACACTTATATTAATCACTTGTAAAAAAAACTCTAAAGATAAGCAAATTGTTTATGTTGCATATTTAAATAGAACAGCAGAATATTAAAAACATAACATTTTATTAATAATAAATAATATTTTATTTATTTAAAAAATTATATTTATTAAATACAATTTAATTTATTTAATTAATTTTATTTATAGGAGGAAAATGTATGAATCATAATGTTTTTAATTCATTTTCTTTAGTAGGAAATGTTGCTAAAGTAAATGAAATAAAAAAACAATCAAATGGAACTAAATTTAAATATTTTACTATTTGTCAAAATACAAAATACAAAGACAAAAATGGTGAAATTCATGATGAACCTAATTTCTTTGATATAAAAGTATATGAAAAACAATTTAAATACTTTGAAAAAAATCTAGAAATTGGTAAATATATTAATGTTATTGGAAAAGTTAAAGTATATAAGGATAAAAAAAATAAAACTATTTTAACTTTAATAGGAAGCGATAGTAGATCACTTCAAACTGATAATCAAGAAGAAATATTTGATTATGACTGGTTAAATGAAACAGACAATATAGAGGTTTAGACTTCTTTTTTATTGTAGTAAAGGAGGTGAATTAGTGCAAAGAAAGATAAAAGTCCTCATTGTCGAACCTGATAAATTGCCATACGAAAAAATTATTTCAAATACATTGAGAGATAAGCAACAAATTGTAGATGGGTATATAGAATACGTGAGATTATTGGAAGATGATAGTGTTGTTCTTATCTGTAATGAGGAAGGCAAGATTAATGGTTCGAAATATAATAGGGATATTGGTTATGACATAATTGCTGGAACTTTTATTATTGTAAGAGAAAATCCTGATGATGGTGAAGATAGATCACTCACAAATGAACAAATAGAAAAGTATAAAGAGCGATTTAATGAGGAATCAATAGAGAAAACAATTCAAAAAATATTAAACATAAAAATGCATAAAAATGCAGTTGATTTATAGGGAGGCTTTAATTATGTTAAATCAAATAGTAATAGCAGGAAGATTAACATCAGATCCTGTAATGGAAGAAACAGAGGATGGAAAAAAAGTAAGTTCAATTGTTGTAGCTGTTCCTAGAAGCTATAAAAATGTAGATGGGATGTATGATACTGATTTCATTAAATGTACATTATGGAATGGAATTGCTGAATCAACATCTGAATATTGTAAAAAGGGAGATATTGTTGGTGTAAAAGGTAGAATTCAAACTGGTAGTTATGAGACAGAAGAAGGAAATAAAAAATATACTATGAATGTTGTTGCAGAAAAAATATCATTTTTAAGTTCTTCAAAATCTCATGGAAAAGATAAAGAAGATATGGAAGTTTAAAAAAGAGGAAAGGTTTCTTTCCTCTTATTATTTGGAGGTTAAAATGTTAATAGAAATATTAAAAGATAATTCATGTGAAAGATTGATAGAAGAAATAAATAAATGTGGGTATACAGTTAATCAGATTGCTTCATATTCTCACTTAGGTGTTAAAGAAGTAAAAAAACTTGTAGATGGTGAAATACAAGATATGGATTTTTTGATGTTTGTGAATATATGTAAAGCACTAAATATAAATCCATTTTCTTTTTTTAAAGAAGATTTAAGATTAGTTGATTTTCTTAATTCCATTTATTAAAGGAGGTTGTTATGAAGCTATTAAATTCATTCTTATTACTTGATATAGATCATTTAGAGGGTGGAGGATACAATATTAATTCTATATTAAAAGCATTAAAAACATTAACTAATTGGACTTTATCTATTGGAATAGCAGCAGCAGGAGTTTCTCTTGTCGTAGGTTTTGTATTATATGCAGTTGTTGATGTTGATCAAAAGGGAAGAGTTAAACAGAGAATAATTCAGACGTTAATTGGAATTGCTGGAATAATACTAGCTATATCACTTGTTAATTTAATAATTGATTTGTTCTAGGAGTTAATATGTTAAATAAAGCATTAGATTTATTAAGAACTCTTGGATGGACAGTAATTAATTTTATATATTCCTTAATTGATTCATTATTTGATATTTTAAAAGAAATAAATGCATTAGATATTGTTAATTCAATATCTAATGAAAGTATGTTCAGAAAATTATATAGCGGCATATTTGCAATAGCAATAACATTACTTGCATTATTTTCAATATATAATTTTATTAAAAAAATAATTGATTCAGATGAGGGACTTTCTTTGGAACAAATAATTAAAGATGTCATAAAGTGTGGATTTTTTGTCATAATCTCTACATTTCTATTTGTTCAAACATCAAATCTGTCAATTAATCTTAGTGGATATATGGCAAATATATTTTCCTCAAACAGTATGACTCTTGGAGATAATATGTTGGTTGAATATATATCTTTTAGTGAAGCTTATGAAAAATCAGATGATTTTAAAAATGAAGATTATAAAAAAAGTATAAAGAATGATAGTTTTACAAAAAAGAAAATGTACAATGATAAATTTACTACAAACTCAAGATGGATATTACCAGATGAAGAAGAATACAAATATGAAATAAATTGGATTATGGCAATTATTATTGGAGGATTTTTCTTATATGCGTTATTTTTTAGTGGGATGATGTTAGCAAAAAGACAAATTGAGTTTTTATTTTTATTTATAATATCCCCAATAATTTTTTCTACATCCGTTGGTGTTAAAGAGAGAAGAAGTGCATTATTTCAGCAATTAGTTTCATTAATATTACAGGGAACAGTAATAATGTTAATAATTGGCCTTACTGCGTTACTTATGAAATCAATTCAAGGAACTCTTTTTTTTCAAGATGCTCCAGTTAAGAATATGGTTATTAAGTCTATTTTATATATTGGTTGTGCAACATTTTTATTAACTGGCTCACAAGTAATAAATAGATTTGTTGGAGGAAATGTAGCAGCAAATTCAGGCAGAGAGCAGTTAATGTCAATGAGGCATTTTGGAAACGCTTTGACAACAGGAGCAGTGGCAGGAGGTTTTGCAACAATTGGTGCAGGATTTGTAGGTGCAGGAGCACTTACTTCTGGAGTTGGAAATCTTGGTGGAAATAAAATTGTATCAAATACTGGAAGAGCAATTGCTAATTTTGGTAAAAAAATAAGTGGTTCATCAAAAATAGGAAGTACAAGAAGCAATTTAGGAAATGCTATATCAAAATTTGGAACATCAATGCAAAATAAAACTCCATCATCAATAGGTAAGAGTTTAAGAACTAGTGGATATAGAAATGTAGGAGATGCTATTAGTACAATGGATCCAACAAAAAACATTTATAGAAGAAGATACTTAAGGGGGAAATAATGTATATTACTTTAAAAAGTCTAAGAAAAACACTTGGTAAATATATAGAATATACTGATCTATATATTGCATTACCAAGTATTATTCTATTTTTAATACTATTTATGATAAAAGATACAAGGATTATTTCTTTAATCTTTATTTCAATAGTATTATTTATGTTAATTCCAATTAATCTATCTAAGAAGAATAGAATGTATAAAATAATTGGAATGTTTTTCTCTTATATTTTTAGATGTAAAAATTATATTTATCTAAAGGAGGATAATAGTGAAAAACAAGAAAGAAGAAAAAATACTAAAATCAATAAAAAAGTATAATAAGAAAAAGTATTTATCAAAATCACAAATGAAGAAAAGAATTAAGAATTCTTATTATTTGTCAAATATAAAGGTAGTTGATGAAAATGGTACAATTTATTTAAAAAATAATCAAGTTGCTTCTGTAATTGAAGTAAAAGCAATTGATTTATCTTTATCAAGTAAACAAGAAAAAAATAATTTATTTTTTACTTTAAAATCTTTGTATCAAATAAAGGATTTGAATTTAAGATGTTATAAAATTGATGATAAAATCAACTTAAATAATAACAAAATCAATTTAGATAAACTTATCTGTGATTATATTGATGATAAAAAAAGAAGTGAATTATTAAATGAAAGTAAAGAGTTGATTGAACATTTAGAAAAAAACAATTATACTATTTCAAGTATTTATTATTGGGTGATAATATCAAATTCTATGGAAAAATTAGATAAACAATTATATGAGATAGAAGAAATAATAAATAATACTCAGCCAAGATTAATTGCAGAGATAATTCATAATCGATTAGAGATATTTAAATTTATTTCTAATTTATATTTAGAGAGTAATACTTTAGATCAGTTAATATTGAGCAACTTACCAGAACTTGCTTGTCCATTAAATGTGACAGAAAGAATTAATAGCATTGTATTTGATGATAAGGAATTTCAACTTGTAACAATTAAAAATATTCCACCATTTGTAGATGAATTATTTTTAGAAGGTATATATAATTTACCTAATGTTAGAAGCTGTCTATATATTAAAGATACAATTGAACAGGAAGAATTAGTAAAGTGGATTAATTCTCAATATCAGTTTTTATTAGCTGATAGAAATACTACTAAGAAATTAAGCGATGCGACTGAACTTGATAGTCAAGAAGAAAATTATCAAGTGTTAATGCAAGAAATAAAAAATGGCGATGAGAAAATAAAAGAAGTGTCACTTGTATTATTAATTACAGGAAATTATGAAGAAAGACAAGAAACACTAAGGCAATTAAAAAATAAAGCTGATACATTTCATATTAAATTAGATATACCAAGATTAAGACAGCTAGAAACATGGCAAAGTTATGATATAACAACGAAGTCTTTGAAAGATTATTCAATATATTTACCAAGTTTAACATTATCAGCAGGATTTCCATTTACTAAAACATATTTTAATGATTCGTTAGGATATTTGTTAGGAACTGATCTTCATACTGATTTACCAATATTTTTTGACAATTATTTTTTAAATAATTCTAGGACATCACATAATGTTGCTATAGTTTCTTCAACTGGTGGTGGTAAATCATTTACTATGAAGAAAATGATAGTTAATGAATTTGTTAAAGGAACAAAAATATTTATTTTTGATGCTGAAAACGAATATGAAAAACTAGTTAAGAGAAATGGCGGAGAATACATCGATTTATATTCTAAAAAAGGTGGAATAATTAATCCTTTACAAATTAGATATATTGCAAATGATGAAGATGAGGAATCAAAAGAAACTGATTGTCCTCTTGCTAAACACTTGGGATTTTTAGAAGCATTTTTCAAATCATCATTTGAAAGTATAACAGAGAAAGAACTAATAATGTTAATAAGTATAATTGAAAAGTTATATAACAAAAAAGGCATTTTCAAAAATACATCAATCAACACACTTGAATCTTTAAAACCAGAAGACTATCCAACATTTACAGAATTATATAGTTTTTTATCAGAGTATATTAAAAATGTTAATAGTGAGGAAAAAAAAGAATTAATTTATCAACTAGATATATTACTTTCAAGATTTTTATCTGGAACAGATTCATATTTATTTGACGGATATACTAATATAGATTTGAATAATGATTTAATAGCATTTAATATTCAAGAATTATTGTATTCAAAAAATAGTAGATTAATAAATACTCAAATATTAAATCTTCTTACTTATTTGAATAATAATATAGTTTCAAATAAAATTAATAATGACAAGAAAAGTCAAAAGAAACATATTATGATAATAGTTGATGAATTCCATTTGTTTATAGATGAAGATAATTTTGAAGTATTAAAAAGTTTTGGACAATTAGCTAGAAGAATCAGAAAATATTTTGGTTCTTTAATTGTATCTACTCAGTCAATAAAAGATTTTGTTGGTAATCATGAAATATTAAGACATTCCACTGCCATATTTAATAACTGTCAATATCAATTAGTAGGAATGCTTAAAGAAGATGATTTAAAAGCATATTTAGATTTATTTAAGCATAATCCCTTAACAGATACTCAGATTTCATTTTTAAATACTTGTAAGCAGGGTGAATTTCTACTAAATATTGATTCAAAAACAAGATTAAGTATAAAGATAGAAGCTACAGAACTTGAAAAAGAATTAATGGGAGAAAAAGATGAGAGAGATTAAAATAGGTAATGTTTGGAGAACAGACTATGGAGATATTAGGTGTAATGCAATATTAAAATCCGATAAAACTGAAAAAGCATATGTAACATCTTCATTGGATGAGTTTTTTATAAAAAAGAGTATAGGAAACGACTTGCTGAATGAAGATGAGATAAAGCATGTTTTTAAAAAGAATTTTTCAGACAATTATAATATGTATGTCAATTTACCGAAGATTAGCAATTGTTCTAAACTATTACAAGATGTATATGATAGTGTATGTTTGTCTGATGCTTCAATGTGCCATATAACTGAAAAAGATTGGGAAAACTTTTATTTAGAAGATTATAGCAACAGAGATTTTTATATTTTTCAAAAAGAAATAGAAAAGTATAGATTAAAAGATGTAATAGTAACAAACGATTTCGAGTACAAGATTATTGGATATGCAGATTTAGAATTAAGATTTAATGATGATAGATTTCTAAATGAAAAGGATAAAGAATTAGAATTATGAAGAAAAAAATAATTCTAATTCTTTTATCTTTAATCAGTTTTTTAATAGTATTTTTTTTAATCATTATATCTTGTTTAATGATATTTGAATATTCTGATGAAGTAATAACGGATGATTATGTAGAGAATAATGGTAAATATGCAACTAGATATTTACAAGCAGTAAATAAACATATAAAAAATGGTGATGGCTATGTTTCTTTGTCTAGAATTATCTATTTCTATAATGCAAATGATAAATTAACCTTTGATGAAATTTATGAGGATAATTTGGATAAAGAATTAAAACAAGTTAAGAGAATAAGTGATGTTTGTTTAATGGATAAATATAAAACATTATATGTATGTGATAGTGAATATATTGTAAAATCAAATCAAATAGATATAATTCAAAATAAACCATTTGTTCCACCTTTAAAAGTTAGTAATATGAATGTAACAAGTTATTTTAAACATCAAAGAATTGTATATGGAAAATCAAGCATGCATCAAGGATGGGATTTTAGTTCATCTGCAAGAACACCAGTTTATTCGTCATGTGATGGAGTTGTTAATTCAACTAGTTTTACTTTTATGTTGAATAATCCTGGTTCTTCTGGTGAAGGTGGAAATCAAATAAAAATAAAATGTCATTCAGTAGGAAATGAAACATATACAATTACATACATGCATTTATATCCTAATAGTAGTATGGTAAAGAAAGGCGATAGAGTAGTAAAAAACAAACAAATTGCAGAAGTTGGAACAACCGGGTATTCAACTGGAAATCATCTTCATTTTCAAGTTAGTAATAGCAAAAATAAAGTAGTAGATGGATTAAGTTTAATAAATTTCAATTAATTTTGCTCCCATAAAAAAATAAAGTTTAAAATAATTGGGAGCAATTATATTGAGTGATTAAAACTAATTATTAAAAAATAATATATAAATGGGAGCAATTTTGCAAGTGCAAAATAAGTTTGATACCACAATAAAGACTAGTTTTTAGGACTATATTCATTATAGTGGTATCAGTATCTTATCCTGATATAAAAAAAACTATAGAAACCATTATTTTTAGGAGCAAATTTAATAAAACTATTAAAAAGTTTAAACTGCTGTGTTAGAATAGTTGTGTGGTGAAGAAAATTGATAAATATAACTTATGATATTTGGAAGGAAAGTTGTGAATTAATACAAGATTATTCTTTGAGGTATGGAAAATATTATCTCCAATTATATCCTTTTTATAAATATAATAATTTAAAATATATTTCATCATTTGATTTTTATAAAAAATATGTAAGTAGCAATGCTATATTTGCAAATTATGACAATTTTGATCGAATAGATAATTATTGTAGAAAAAGTGATGGTAGTTATAGAAAACGATATTTAATACCACCAATTATGTACATATACTATATTTCAATTGGTTTGTATTTTTCAAAAAAATATAATCAAAAAAGAAATGATGATATTTTTATCGAATATGGAGCTGATTATACAAAGAGAGATTTGCATTATAGAAACAGCTATAATAATTTTGTCAATTATATAAGTAATAATTATATAAATTATAATTATTACTATAAATTGGATATTTCAGATTTTTTTAATAAAATAGATATTGATTTATTGACTAAATTATTATCTGATTCATTTAAGTTTAATCAAAAAGAACAAAAGACTTTCAAAGAATTTATTAAATGGTGTGGAAACGGTAACTTTCCTCAAACAGAATGTGGTGTAACATCTTCTTTTTTAGCAACAATAGTATATTTTGATATAATTGATAATAGATTATACAATTTACTAAAAAAGGAAAAGAATATTAAACATTTTAAAATTTGTAGATATGTTGATGATTTATATATTTTACTTGATATAGATGGTAGATTAAATACAAGTAATATAGAAAATAGAATATCTTCAATATATGAAAATTTGATATATAATTATAATTTATCTATTAATAGACATAAAAGCAATTTTGATAAAAGTGAAAATATTTTTTCTGATTTAAAGAGTTTTTCATTATTTGATGATATGGATGAAGATATAGATATTCCACCAGAATATAAAAAGCGTCTTATTTCTTTTCTAAATGAATTAGTTAATTACTCAGAGAAAAGAGGATTGAATTATCAAAAATATTCAGAATTAATTAAAAATTATTTTAATAATCCTGATTCAATTTATCAAGCTGGACAAATATTATATGTTTTAGTTTATAAAAATATAAGTTGGTTAAAGGAAACAAGAATACTTAAAAAACTTACAAAAATAATTGATAATGATTTTAATATTTTAGGTGTTGATCCTAGAAAATTAGTATGTTTAATACTAAATACTCATGATAGTGAATTAATTAATAAATTTTTAAGTAAATTGTATTGCTGCGCTGAAGAAGGAGATTGGTCTACCTCTCATGACTTTATGTCAATGCAATATCTTTTATATAGAAATTTTGTTTCAACGAAACTTCTAAATAAAATGAATAATTATTCACCAGAAAATGTATCTTTTATAAAAAAATACTATAAAAATGATTGGAGAAAGACAATTATTAATCATTCTATAGAACAACAATTATTAAAACTAAATTATAAAGAAATCCCAATTTATTTTTTTAAATATTTAGAAATAGTATCTATAAAAAATAATGATATATTAGAAGCACAAGCATATAATAAAAATTATTTTGATTCTATAACAAAAAGTATAGAACTAGTAAAAAAGTTTACAAACGATAAAGAAAAAGTTAATTATACAAAAGAAGAATTAAAAGAAATATATGTTAATAAACTAAATATATCTAATGAGATGTGGTCTTTAATAAATGATTTATGTGATAGACGAAATAAAAACCCTTTATGCCATGCAAGTTCAAACATTTTTAATAGTAAAAGGGATATTTCTATATCTATAAAAAATGATATTAATAGTATAAACAATTTGATTGATAACATCATTAATTATATATAATTTTAAAGCAACCTATAAGTTGCTTTTTTAGGAGGTAAAAATGATTAAAAGAACAATAAGAGTAAATGATTATTTATATTCTAAATTAAGAATTATGTCAAAATTTTATAATATGAGTATAAATCAACTTATGATTGAATTGATAGAAATAGGTTATATAGAAAGAGAAAAACTAGATGTAACAAAGAAGCAATGGAGAAACAAATAATGAAAAAGGATGTTCATATATATTTAGAATATGATTTATCAAATATTATAGAAAAAATAGCAAAGCAAAATAATGAATCTTTATCTACTACTTATAGTGTATTATTGAAAAATGCATTATATATAAATGAGATATTGTTAAAATTAGATCTTATATATAATTTACTATTAAAAAATGAAAACAAAAGAATAAGTAAGAGAGATATAATTTCTGACTAATAAAAATGTTATTATAAGATCTGATTATAAATTATCATTAAATAATAATGATAGATATATTGAAAACGTTGAGAATGATAAAAAATGTATTGATAAACTTTTAGATTATTATTCAGATGACAAAAAAAGAATAATGAATATGTTAGATTATTTTACTGGAAAAATTAATAAACACGATGACATAAATCTTGTGTTGGAAGATGGACACTATGCTTCTAAAGAAGAATATGAAAAAAGAAAAAAATATATTAATAAACAATTTAATAATTCTAATGTGTGGAGACTAGTTATATCTCTAAATAAGGATTTTGTAGAATATAATATTCAATGGCAAGATTTAGAAAAAAAACTTGCAAAGGAAATAATTCCAAAATTTTTAAAAAGAATGAGTTTTGAAGATCCTAAAAAAATGTGCTATCAATTTTCATTACATATGAATACTAAGCATCCGCATTTTCACGTTGCCTTTATGGAAAAAAAACCGAATACTAAAGGATATGATAATAAACTTCAATATAGAAGAATTGGTAAAATTCCAAATAGTTGTATAAATTATTTAATGAATGAATTAATTTTATGTATAGAAAGAGAAAAGTATTTCAGGCCATTGTCTATTGGAATTTCAAATGATATAGCAGATTTAAAAAAGTATTTTAATCCAAAAGACAAAAATTTTGTTTTATATGATAAAAAAAATATTTTGTTGGAAGAAAAAATACTATTATTGGGAAAAAAATTAAATGAGTTGCATAAAAATGATAATTCAATAAAATATGGCTCAATAAAAAATTTGGAGGTTCAAAGACTTACTATAGAGATTAGAAATGAGTTATTTGATAGAAAAGATATAGGAATAACGAGAAGTAATTTTAATAAAAGTATTATGGATATGAATAATTATTTGAAAGAAATTGCAAAAATAAATAATATTAAAGCAGATTTATCATATACATCTAATAAAAAGAATTATTTGGAAAATTATATATCAAATGCTATTATTAATTATGCTAATAATCATTATAAAACAGAAAAAAATAAAGTGATAGATTCTAATGATATATTAAATGCTATTATTCTTAATATTTATAAGAAAAATGATTATATTACAAAAAAGGAAATTGTTAAAAATAGTTTTAATAAAAAATATGTATGTACCAGTGAGATGATAAATGCAATTAAGAATATTAATAAAGAGCTAGAAGAAGCAGCACAAGAATTTTTTATTATTAACCAAAAAGGTAGAAATATGTGATATAATAATTAAAATGGTGAGGTAATTATATATAAATATGAGATTGAGTAAAAAAATAAGTTTATTTTTAGAATATAGAATGTTGAAATTAAGACTCCAAATTATAAAAAAGAATAGATTATTTTTAAAAAAGCATAATGATTCACGATGGGATAAACATAGAGAATCTAATGTTCAATCTTATAATTTATGTTTAACACAAAAACGTAAATTATTATATCAATGGAAGAAAATAACTAAAGAAAAAATAAATGATTTTCCATACTTACATAAAGATGAAATAATGAAGTATTATAGTAGTCCTAGTAAAATAAACGATAGAAATCCATTCTTAGAGTATTATGATTAAAGAACACAAAAAAAGCATTACTTGTTAATGCTTTTTTTGTACCTAAAGGAGGTTTATATGAGAAAAAAATATATAAGAGAATTAAAAAAGAATTTAAAAAAATCAAGCTTATTTTGGGAAGATGATATAAAAGATTTTATTCATATTGCAAATATTACATTTAAAAAATGTTTAAAAATGTTAAAGGAAAATAAAAGAAAAAAATATGAATAGATTTAAGAAATTATGGATTAAATTGTTTAGTAAAAGATATTGGATTATTAAAGAAAATAAAGAAATTAGAGAAATAATTATTAGTGGTCATAAAATCTATTTAATTAAATGAACAAATTTATTTTAGTATTATTTATTGTATTAATAATATTTATTATTAAATATATTGAGCCAATATTTAATAAAATAAAGATTAAAAATGAAAATGAATATGGGAGTGCTAGATTTTCTACCATTAAAGAGATTAAAAAAAATTTTAAAAAAGAAAACATAAATAATATAAAAGAAGTTGGATTTCCTATAATGCTTAATAAAACAATTAATCAAGTATGGTTTGATTTGGAAACTCCACATTGGGTTTATTTAGGCTCAACTGGTAGTGGTAAGTCAGTTACACAAGTAATACCATTTTGTTCTTTATTATCTGTTGCTAAGAATAAAAGAAGTGCATTTATTACTGATCCTAAAGGAGAAATATTTAATGCAACAAGTTTAATGTTTAAAGAAAGAGGATATAATATCATTACAATTGATTTTAGAAATCCTGAATTATCTAATAAATTTAATATTCTAGAGCCAATAATAATAGAGTATGAAAAATATATTGAATATGAAAAACAAGCTATTAATGATGAAGATACTGAAAAGAAAGCATTGCATTATAATAAGTCGTTGAATTCATATGCTGAAACAAATAGGTTGATTTCATCATTATCAGATATGATTATGAAAGATAAGCAAGAATCAAAAGATCCATTTTGGAATCAAAGTGCAAGACAATTACTTGAAGGATTAATTGGCTTTTTTTTAGAAGAGTATAAGGATGGAAATATTAAAAGAGAACAGATAACTATGACTAGTATACGAAAATTTCAAAACAGTTCAATGACTGAAGAAAACTTTGAAAGATTTAAAAAATATTTGAATAAGAAAAAATATGGAAGTAAGTCAAAAGATAGTTTAACATCAATAATTACAGCTTCAGAAAATACATATAGAAGTATTACTAGTGTTTTTGGTTCAAAGATGAATATATTTGATGATGTTAATGTTTCTAACGTAACAAGTGAGTCAAATTTCGATATTAGTTCTATTGGAAGAGAGCCGACTGCATTATACGTTATTGTTCCTGATGAAGATAAAACATACTATATTTTGATTACTATAATTGTAGGAATATTATATAAAGAATTAACAAAACTTGCTAATAGTCAAAATGATAAAAAACTACCAGTTCAAATAGATTGGTTACTAGATGAATTTGCCAACTGTCCTCCATTACCTGATATTGATGCTATAGTATCTGTTGCTAGAAGTAGGGGCATGAGATTTCATTTTTTTATTCAATCTTTTGCTCAATTAAATAATGTATATGGTAGAGATGTTGCTCAAATTATTTTAGATAATTGCGGTTTGGCATATTTAAAAACTAATACTCAAGAGACAGCTGAAGTTATAAGTAAAAGGTTAGGTAAAAAAACAATTGAATCAAAGAGCATCAGTCAATCTTTTACATTGATTAATAATAATGGTAATAGATCAACTTCTTTAATGGCAAGAGATTTATTAACTCCAGATGAAATAAAACAGTTATATCATAAAATGATTATATTTCCAATAATCGGATATCCTATTTTTAGAAACACTATCATATTCAATAAATATAAAATTTATAAATCAGGCAGTATTGGACGAACTAATAATTCATTAAAAGATTTATCTAAAACATATTATACAGTTGAGAAGATGTTTAAGAAAAACAATAAAGATGTAATGTTAGAAGAAGATTTTTTAAAAGAAAAAAGAAATGAAGATATAAAAAAATATGAATTGATAAAAAATGAAATTAAAAAAATATTTAATAATAAATGCAACATAATTTATTGTGAAAAAGATTTTCAGTTTTATATGAAAGTTTGTTCAATAAAAAGAATATCACAAATTAATATTAAGTATTTAATAAAAAACTATAATGAAAGGTTTCATTTTGAATTTAACAATGAAGAAACTGGAGGATTTTCAACTTTAGTGTTTAATAAATTATAATTGAAAGGAAGTGATAAGATGAAAGATATTTATAGTTTAAAAGAAATATCTAAATATTTAGATTTATCAGAATCATTTGTTAGAAACTTAGTTAGAGCTAAAAGTATACCTTATTTTAGATTGGGGAATAGATTAAAGTTTGATATCAATGAAATTAATGAATGGATAAATGATTTAAGTAAAAAAGAAAAAAGAAATGATATCTTATTTGATGTATAACAATTGGTGAAACAATTGCTTTTTATTTGGAGGTGAATCATGAGTTGTAAAAGAATTGGAGAAAACAAATATAGAATTGTTGTAGAATTGGGATTTGATATTTTTGGAAAAAGAAAAAGAAAGACAGAAATTTTTAATGGAAATTATAAAGATGCAACCTTGAGAGAAGCAGAACTTATAAAAAAATATTATCATAAGGGAGAAAAAATTATAATTAATGATTTAACTTTTGAAGAATATAGTAATATTTTTCTAAAAAAATATTGTTTAGATAATGTTTCAAATGTGACAATAAAGAGCTATAAACAACTGCTTTCTAAAATAAATCCATTGATAGGTGATATAAAATTAAAAAAGATTAATACATATACCCTTGATAGTCTCTATCATAGATTAAAAAAAGGCGAAATAAAATCTACAAGAAATCCTGAAACTTTGCTACATTATTATAGATTAATAAATGTAATGTTTGTACAAGCTGTAAAATGGCAACTTGTTGATAATAACCCTAATCAAAATACTATTAAGCCAAAAAGAATGAAGAGTGAACGAAATTTTTATGATATACACCAAATAAAAAAATTATATCAGTGTTTACAAAATGAAAATATTAAATATAAAGCTTTAATTACATTAGCAGTTGATAGTGGTGCAAGAAGAAGTGAAATATGTGCTTTAAAGTGGAGTGACATAGATTTTAATAATAGAACAATGTTAATAGATAATTCTTTAAAAGTTGTTAATGGAGTAGTAGATGAAGAAGGAATTAAAAATTCTTATTCTTGTAGAGAAATAACCTTGAGTAATTATTGTATTGATATATTAAAAGAATACAAAAAATGGCAAGATGAGTATAAAAAGAAGAACAAATCTAGGTGGATTAATGAAAATAGAATATTTACATCAATTAATGGAACACATATTCATCCTGATACTTGTACAGATATTTTAAATAAAATAATTAAGAAATATAATTTGCCTAAAATTACTTTTCATGATTTAAGGCACTCATCAACAAGTATGTTAATTCATAGCGGTGTAGATATTAAATTAGTTAGTGAAAGATTAGGGCATTCAAATACCAATACTACAATGAATATTTATACTCATACATATAAAGGAGATAAATATAAGAGTGCTGACGCAATAGATGATATTATGGATGATATTTCATAATAAAAAGAAGCTTTGTTATTAGCTTCTTGTTATAATTTGATTTTAACTTTTTTATCTTGGAAGTAACATTTATCATTTACTTTTTTTGCATTATATACATTAATAATAAAGCCATCTGTTGTGGTATTAAATACTTCATCATACAAACGTCTGTTGGTTACTGGATTTGTAAATAGAAATAAATTATATTCTTTACATTTTTTATTTCTTTCTAGTATAGTATTTATAATTGTTATTAATTCATTTGAATTGAATCTACATCTATTTGTTCTTTTCTTTCTATTGATTATTATAGTTTTGTTTTTCAATAATTGAGATGGTATTTGACTTTTATTTATATCATATGTATCACCTATTAATATATTTATAGTGCTAGTTGATCCTTTGATTTCATCTATTTGATATTTTACATCTTTTTCTTTTATTTCTGTTAACTCATCTATATCAAACAATCCATTATGTTTAAAGATTTGAAATTGTAAAGGAATTGGTTTGCATTTTAGATTTATTTTTTTAATGTTAAGTAATATAGATGCTAGAATATAAAATATAACTGGTATATCGCCATATACTGAAGTTGGAATTAATTCCTTTTTTTTATTTTGAAAGAAGTAATAATAAGATCTAATTATGATTAAGAGAAAACTTACTTTTATAAAATTCTTTACTAATGGACTATTAATTTTGTTAAAGTACATTATTAATACTTTTTCGTTTAGTGAATTTAATTCAGTTATTTTTACCATGAAAAAGCATATAATAATAATTATAATGATTGGAACAAATAAATTTTTAGTTAAATGAAACCATTTATTATTTTTCATTATGAATTCCTCCTCCCAGCCATTCTCCAGTAATGCGCCACATTTCATAATAAAATAACCACTCAATAGTCCAAGGTATTATTGTATCAGCAATATACATATAGTTCTTCCATTCTCCATAATTAGGATAATATAAACAAGGTCTAACTATTTGTTTATTTTCATCAATATATTTTCTTTCATATGTATGTGGGATTTTTTCATCTTTTTCTTTCATGATACCTTGGTTATTTATATAAACTTTAGGTATAGAATAATTATATTTTACTTCAATACAGTATTCTTTTGATTTTTCGGTTGGTTTTACTAATTGCTTCCATATAAGTTCATTACCATATATACCACTATTTGGTAGTGGTATATATTTTTTATTTAATCTATTTAATTGTTCTGCTAGATTCTTCTTTTTCTTAAATATCTTAATATCCATAATATGTATGACCTCCTATTTTAGTATCTGTTTTTGTGGTTGATAGAGTAGGAGTCCCTTTATTATTAATATATTTAGCAGAAGAATTTTTGTATTCTAAAGTTTTTGACTTATAAACATTAACAATAACTGTAGTTCCAAATATACTTTTTAAATAATCAGCTTGTTCAATTTGCCCATTTAAACCAAGAAAATTAGATTCTATTAAATCAGCTTTTACTTTTTTTACCCAAGTATAGAATGCATCTTTTCTTTCTGGATGAGTTATCCATTTATCAGCGAAGTTTTCTTTACTGTTTACTGGATTTTTAATTATAATATTTCTGTATGCATCATATTCAAAACATGACTCAAATTTAAAAGCAAACTTGTAAAGTAAGTCTAAAATACTATCATTTTCATCATATAATTCTGCCATGATTGTTGTAATTATTATAGAAATTGGTTTATTATCAATGTTTATTTTTTCATCTAAATACATAATATCTCTATGTCTTTTCAATAACATTATAGACTTTTGTAGATTTGTATGTATTTTAGTTTCATCTAAAGGTTCAATATTATTAGAATACTTTTCTCTGTATTTTTTTATAATATTTTGTTTTTCATTTAATTGTTTTTTTTGAAACCAATCAATGTAGCCTTTAGGATTTGATTCAGTAAAAGTATAAATTCCTTTTTCATCCTTGTTAGTTATTCTTAAATTTGTACCTTGTAGAGTATTAGCAGGAACAATATCTAAATGGAACTTTTTACCTTTATAATTTATTCTCCAGCATCTTTTCTTTTCATCACCTAACATACTATGATATCTATCACTTTCTTTAAGTGAATCTCCAACGATATTTTTTAGTGTTTTTGGGTCTTTGATATTTTCATCTAATATGCAAACCATATCTAAATCATAATCGTCATCATCATTTATTGGCTTAACTGTAGTTCCAAGAGCCATTGATCCTTGTGGATATATATCTACTTCATATCCTAAATTATTACTTAAGTATTCACCAACAGCTTTATAGCTAGTTGTAGCATCATCAAAAATAGCAGAGCTAATTGCTAATTCTTCTGCAATTCTTGAGTACATATCATTTATTTTGTTTTTATCCATATTTTTATTACCTCTTTCTTTTCAATATTAGAGGTAGTTCGCACCTAAAGACTAGTTAGATGCTTTAATTCAAGTAAAAAAATGCATATTATATCCTTTCTTTTGGTTGACTAATATACATTATTCTGCTAATATAACCTATTGACACAAAAATGATTTTTGTGTTAGTATGTAAATAGAGAATAGGAGTAAATTAGTTTTATATTTTTGTATTTTTTGAATAAACATTGTTATTCTCTAGTTCTAGGTAGGTGCGAACTACCTCATATAAGAAGTCATGTTTTTAGAACATGATTTTTTATTTGTTCTAGACCGCGACCGCTTATACACTAGATGATACCACATAGACCTAATAAAAACAAGCAAACATTTACAGTTTTAGTCATTATTTTTTTAAGTTTTTTAACTTTTACTTATTTTTATAAAAAATGGCACATTTTTATGGCACATCTTAATTTACTATTTAATTATAAACCAGTAATATAAGTAAAAAATTAATATGACCTTAAAATATTTTTGTGACTTCTAAGCCGTCGGTCACACGTTCGAATCGTGCCGAGGACACCATATTTAAAAATAATCGCTTATGCGATTTTTTT
>ERZ857629.608-NODE-608-length-47192-cov-11.852239_pt1 | contig 47192 bp, 57 predicted proteins | sample MGYA00519700_ERZ857629 | MGnify/ENA primary metagenome ERZ857629 (study PRJEB31778, sample SAMEA3449351) | human gut metagenome | biome: human gut; feature: human-associated habitat; material: faeces | place: United Kingdom | collected 2010/2012 ... | reverse complement strand
CGAACGTTTTTGAGTCTGCCATCCAGATATACTCATCATAGATGTCCTGCGTTCCATGTTTATGTGCTACTAAGTAAATAACACCGGTTGCGCCTGTGCTTGGTAGTGAACTCACTTTACTATATGAAATTTGTGTGATCTCACCAACCGCAGTACTGATTGCAGAACTTACTTGTGATGCTGTCTGATATCCGCTGTCGTTTGTAAGCTGCGAGGTTTTGGTTGGTGTGGTTACGTCTACAGCTTTGTTGGTGTCGGGTGTTAGTGCTGTTCCATTAACCATCACCGTTGTGATCGTGTTAACCTGAGCTCCTGATGCAATGCCTGCTAATTTGTTTTTCTCTGCTGTAGTGTAGTCATTCGTAGATAGTACTTTACCGCTTACGGCATCAACTTTCTTTGCTAATTCTGCTTTTGTCTTTTGGACCAGTAGGGTCGCCCCTGCCTTGTCCAGATATTCTGTAGCCATGTCTATACTCCTTCCCACAAGCTGTTAAGCTCGTCAAGTGAGATTGCCTTGATCTCGTCATTTTTTATTGCGCCTACTTCTTCCGCCGTGTAGCTCGGCTTTGTTGGTTCTTTTGCCCATCCAGAAACTGTCGGGTCTTCTTCTTCCATAGCTCCTATGATCTCGTTACCGTTTAGAGTTGGCTTGTTTTTCAGTTTGTTGTAATCGCTTGTTCCTGCGACGTATTGTTCTTTGAAATCAAACCCCAGGCTTTCTTTTTCCTCGGCTAGATCGATACTAAATTCATCTTTCATCATTCTATGATTTCCTTATATAAAACGGGAAAGACAGGACGAGTTAGAATTGGGGAAGCTATGACCATTCCTTCTTCGGTGATAGCTCGAATTTGTACCTGATATCGTCCAGGCATAAATTGAAGCGTTTCTTCTTGAGTTAGCGTTACGGCCACAGTATTTTCCTCAATCACTAGGTCTTCCATTTTCTTTGTTAGAATAGTCCCGTTCTGTTCAATCGTTAAATATAGACTTGTTAGTTTCTCTAGCTCGAGTCCTGATGTGTGAATGACCAGAGTTGGTGTTGTCCCTTGTCTCATGATCTTACCTACTGAACTTGATACTTCCAATCTGCAAATATGCTTGTGCCCTCTTCGTCGGTTAGAGTGTTATCTGCGTCAATTTGGAGCTCTGTATAAATGTGATTGTCTAGAAGCATATTCTCAAGGCTTAGAATGCGGCCCGCTAGTGCCGTTGCGACTTCCCCCTGAAGCGTCTCTTCTAGAGACTCGAACCATTTTCTGAATTTCTCGCCGTTGGCGTACTGAGTGTCCTCATTTTCTTTCTGGATTCTTTTATAGAAACTTTGGAATTGATCGTACAATTCTTGCGTTGGTACTCTCGTTAAAGTATCAACCGTTAGTCCACAGTAGTTTTCGTCAAGTCTTACGTCTTGAATCATTTCTTGCGTAATTTCTCCAGCTGATGCCTTTAAAACTACAATTGCAAGGATCAACTCGTACTGTTCTAGATTTCGAATAGGCGTAGGCATTGACTGCGTTCCTTCCTGATATACAAGGCCGCATGAATTGCTAATCTTATCATATCGAATGGCCACGTAGTCATATCTTGTGTAGTTTGTAGCAACGGTAGCTGTTAGGGTTGTATCATCTTTAGGCGAGTAAACGATACCGCCTATTCCGTCGCTGGATGTTTTTAAAAAGGCGAGCCCGTTACTGACTGATATATTCATACCACCGGCAATTTTAACCTCAAAGTCTTCACCGGTGATATTAAAAAGGCCAGGTGTTCTCCCGGCGTGGAACATCCGCAGATCTTCTGCCAGATACTCCGTATCATTTAAAGGGTATGCTGTCATGAGCCCCCTCCTTTCATTTTTGTTGCGCTTTCTTGAACCTCTACAAGTTCTAGTTCAAGAGTGACCTGCGTCTGTAGATTGCTTTCCTCTACAAACTTAAGGCCTGTTATTCTTGCAAACGTAAATAAATTGAATTTAAAACTTAGACACGGTATCACGTCTCCTAGGTCAAAATCCTTTTGAAGGACGGCCTTTTTGTCGTCCGCATCAATTTCAAATTCAAATTTAGAAGAGCCTTTTCTTGCCTCTGCTAGTTTACTAAGGCCCCTCTCTTTTAGCATGTTGTTGTATTCCTCTTCCGTGTAGGTTTGCTCATTGCCTGAGGCGTCGTTATACGTAGACTGTAAATCTCTGGCATCCACATATAGCTCCATCCTTGGCTCGTCTTTTGTTCGAAGGTCTACGATCACGCTTTTTCGTCCTGATCCAGATTCTTCTCCGTACACGTAAGCATAGTTTTTATAGTCTGATATATCCTCGATAAAAGTTTGCGAGATTAGGTTTCCAAGTCTGTCTGAAAACCTCAACTTGTTCTTTGTTGATCCTGTATAAATTTCGAAGTAATTCAGTGTAGTCCCTTTTAGAACTTCTCTGTAGCCGTAGCCTATTAGCTGGCAGTAGTTTTGGGCCATAGTCCTGAGCGTGTCGTATGTTGTGTCGGACGCATTCTCAAGCTTTCCAGGAAGGCCTGTATTCTCTCCGATTACGATATCCAATCCGCGCTTGTTCTTTTCAAAATTACCGAGCAGCGATTGTTCTACGTTTCGAACGGTCAAAGTATAGAGGTTTATACGGTCCTCCAAATTGTCCATGTGCCCAAGGACTACGATTTCTTTTGCGAGCCTTTCTACGGATTCTATAAAAAGAATCTCGTTTCTTTCCTTGCAAACAATCCGATTCCATTTCTGTAGATATTTTGTATTGAAGTCCGTATATTCCACATGAATCTCGGCTTTTCCTGTTTCGTAATATTTTGGGTTCCATTGTACGCTGGTTATGTTCTGGAGCGGTCCTTGTCGTTTCCCTTCTCTGTCGTAAACATAATAGTGCATAATTATACCCCCGCCAGTACTTCTTCAAACCGTAGAAGCGCATCCAGGCTTCCGGGGTTTTCTTCTGCTGTATAATTCAGTACGTTTTCTCCGGGTTGAATCTGAAAAAACTCGGAATCATAATCTGTCATCCAGAAAATGTTTTCCACTTCTCCGTTTCGTATCAAGTGGCAGTATTGCTCGTTTGCAAATGTACTTATTTCTAGCACGTCCCCTATATTCATCTCGAGGTCTGCTACTTGCCCGAAGGATATGTGCTCTTGAGTGAATACGTTCAAAATTTTCGGATTTTTCACTTTTGCCTCTGCTTTCATTGTCAAAAGAAAACCAGTATTTATACTGCCATTGTAATCGACTGTTACTAGTGGCGTTGTGATCTTCTCTGATATTTTCCAGGGTTCCGTATTTGAAAAAGAGCGAGGAAATTTAAAGAGTGACCTCAATCTCTGGAAGGCCACCTTTGTTTCCTTTGCACGTCTTGCGTATGGGAATGGAGCCCTCAATACAATCTGGAATTTTTGCCAGGTTTCATTGAGTGTGATAATTGGCGTCGTTTTTGGTTCGACTTTCCAGTATACATCAATCCCAGCTCTTGTATTGATATAGCGCAGTGTTGCTGATACCCCCGGAAGGATTACAGCTAGAAGTTTTTTTCTAGTGTCTGCGTTGTATTTAAAGCGCCCCTCTAGGGTGATGTCCTTAGGCTCAATAGAAGCCCCGGACACCGTTGTCCCTATTTGATTAGAAACGCTTGATTCTGATAAAGTGATCTCGTTTTTAGAGATTCCGTCTAGTGTTGTTAGTCGGATGCCTGAGGCCTCGGAAAACTCAACTGATTTCCCCAGGCTGTTTGTATATATTACTGTTACGCCCATGCTAACCTCCTAACCATTCTTTCTGTTTCTTGCGCGATTTCGCTAGGTCTTAGCTCCTTCGCTGAGTTTATAGTCTGATCTACTTGATAGACGACTGTATTGCCTAAGCCGCTCCCTAGGCCTCCAGGATTGCTTTCTAAGGCCAATCTTGAAGTTAGGCTGTCCATGTTAGCGGCGTCTAGTAAATCGCTAGACATGCGTCCCATAAAGGCCTTAGCCTTTGGCATAGCTCTTTCTACACCTAGCGTGATTCCGGCCGGAATCCATTTACCGATACGATCTGCAAATAGTCTTGAAGGCGACCCGATTCCTAGAGCCCCTTTTACACCGTCAATAAGCCCTTTGGCCATGTTTCCAAGCCATCCGGTCAATGCTCCCCAGGCTCCGCTGATTCCACTTTTAATTCCGTTTACGATATCAGAACCGATCGAAATCATTTGTCCTGGTATTTCTCTGACTTTATTTACGATTCCATTGAAAAAGTTGCGCCCTGCTTGAATTGCCTGCTGTACGAACTGACTTGCAAAGCTTGCGGCATTGCTGATCGTGTTTGATAGCCACGACCACACTTTGCCTGGTAGCTGCTGAATAAAGCTGATCACGTTCGATATGAAATTCTTTCCAGCTTGAACCGCTTTCTGTATCATCTGGGATACCCACTCAGCTGTTTTCTGAATAGTATTCAAAAGCCAGGTCCAGATGTTGCCCGGTAGCTGTTTAAACCAGTCTATTACTTTCGATATAAATTGCGGAATGTCTACTGTTGCAAAGGTCACCAGATTCGTGCCCCACTCTATAAGCTTTCCTAAGATATATCCTACTGCGTACCCGATCCAGTAAGGTATAGTCGTTCCGAAGAACGTCTGGATGTTATTCACTAGGGTTTGTACTCCGTTTGGAATTGTTACTGTAAAGAATTGAACTACCTGATCCGCTAGGTTTTGCGCAGCAGTCACGAAGTTCTGGCATGCTTGCGGAATTGTTACCGTGAAGAAGTTTACGATTCCATCTATGACTTGGCCTGTAGTTTCTTTTATGCTGTCCCATAGGTTGATCCAGAATTCTCTGAAGCTGTCACTCGTATTCCAAAGGTAAACGAAGGCTGCGACTAATGCTCCGATAGCTAAAACGACTAGTGTGATAGGTCCGCCAATCACGCCAATAGCCGCGCTTAGTCCTTCTAGTCCTCCGCCGGCCAATGTAAAGGATTCGGCCATACTAGCAATCACGCCCGACCCTGATGATGCGGCGTATGCTATTCCGTCAATTGCTCCAGAGCCTTGGTCCACTAGATGCTTGAAATAATTGATCTTCTTTCCAACCTGTCCTACTGTGTCCGCTATACTCTTTACAGCCTTGATTCCTTCCCAGGCTGCAAAGGCTCCGGCTACAGCTGCTATTAATGGAGCTAATTCTTGAATCTTATCTGCTACAGTTTGTACTTTGTTTATAATGTCCGGAAGCTTTTCAATAAAGGCTGCAACGAACTCTCCTACTTTTTCTACAAGGATTGGCAGAATATCTCTGATTCTTTCTAAGCCGCTCTTTACAAAGTCTAAGGAGCCATTAGAGTCTAGTTTCTGTGCGATTGTATCTCGTACACTGTTCCAGGCTTCTTGAATTTTATCTGTTGCCGCTTTGATTGCCTCCGCTGTTGGCGTGAAAAAGTCTTTCAGTGCGTTTAGCACTTTTGGCATTTCTTCTGCAATCCAATTTAGCCCGTTTTTGATTACTGATCCAAAGTTCGCAATCATTTCTTGAATTGTGGGTAAGCTGTTATCTGCTAAAAAGTCATTGAATGCAGTGATTATGTTAGCTATACCGATTGCGATACGTGCCGACATGTTTGTGAAACTTGTTGCAAAGCTTCCGGCCATCTCTTTGGCTTTTCCTGCTACAGCTGGAAAGGATTCTGTTCCGTTTTCTAGCGCATCCATCAGTACGTCGTTGAATTCCTGTGCACTAATCTGGCCTTTAGAGAAAGCGTCTGATACTTCCGCCATACTTTTCCCCGTTTTCTCTGAAAAGATTTTTAAAACGGGAATTCCTGCGTCGGTTAGACGTTGCCACTGATCGGCTGAAATCTTTCCAGACGCGTTCATCTTTGCGATTGCGTCTACTGTGTTAGCTAAGGTTTCGTTGGTTCCGTCTCCGTAGAAAGAAACGGCGTCCATCATGTCCTTTACCATTTGAGTAGACTTATCTAAGCTAAGCCCTGATGTGGCCAGCTTTTGTGTTGAAGTGGCAGCTGTGTCTAGTCCGTACGCGGTATCCGTTACAGCGTCACTTAAGTTGTTTACAACCGTTGCAGCTTTCTTGCTGCTTCCTGCTAAGACTCCGATAACCTGCTTAGCTTTCTGCATGGCATCTAATCGGGCGGTTGCTTTCCCGATTGAGCCCGCTATTAAGTCCCAGCCTTTGCTGGCTGCTTTGAATATGGTTGCGCCCACGAAGGTTGACTTCACTTTGTCTGCGAAGGTTTCCGCACTTTTATGTGCTCCGCTTAAGCCGCTTTTATATTCACTATCATCAAGCCCTAGCTTGATTTTGATTTTTCCATCAGCTCCTGATGCCATTTTCTCAACCTCCTAGGTATCTAATCTGGCCAGAAGTTCTGCTTCTATTTCTTGCGGTGTTCTTTCCTTTTCCGGTCCTTCTTCCTCTGGTAAACGGTAGTATCTTTCCAGACGCTGCGCGTGAGTTTTCTCCTCTCCTTTAAGGCTTGAAGTGTCTCTGGTTCGGTATCCGATAACGCGTACAATCATGGCATCGTCGTTTAGTGCATTAAATAGCGCCTTAAATTCGAACCAATGAAGTCTGGCGTCTAAAAGGTTTATGTTGTATTGCTGTCTAAAGGCCGCATATATAAGGTCCATGTCGTATTCGAACCGATAGCCTTGTCGACCATTTGTCTTGGCATAGGATTCTCGAGGCTTTTTATCGCAAAAATAAAAGCCCATTATTGCTTTCCATAGTTCTTTCTGATCACCTTTAAAAGTGAACGGATTGATTCCTATTAGATCACAAATAACGGGCAGCTTCAGTTCTTCTGGTATTGCGTTATCTTGTATAACGCTGTCAACTCGGACCCAGGTTCTAAAGTCTGCAAAGATGGGGAAAGTCTTTCCGTTAGCGTCTATGCTTTCCGGAAGATCTTCTCTCTTTAGCCACAGCATTTCTTCCTCCATATCGTTTGTTTGCGTATTCTACAGTCTTATTAAATTTGTCCATAGACTCGCAAAGCTTGTCGATTTTGTCCAGATTCTTCTTTTCTTCTTCCGCAATTTTTGCTTGCTGATCCTTTAAAAATTCATCCTGGAAGATGTTGTGTAGTGTGAAGCAAAGCTCAAATTGTGCCGAGCTTTGTTCGTACCCTCTGAATAGTGTTTCAAAGGCTCCGTCTCCTAAAATCTTATCAATTAAAGCAGGACAGTCTTCTAGCGATTCTTTTCCGAATTTACTTAGAGAATTCTGTTCTGTTGCCCAGTTTTCTAAGGCTTCAATTTTAGAAGTGTCCTTTACATCGACTCTGAATCTGTGTCCGTCGATTTCGATATCTTTATATAGCTGTTTTTGTAACTTTAGTTCCATGGTGTCCTCCTTATGTTGTTATGTGCTTTACTCTGTGGCGCTGTCTGCGGTAAATGTTTTCGTCTTAATATTAAATGTTCCCTTTACCTGGTCGCCTTGTTGTGCGAATGTTCCAGAGCATGTTAGCTTAGCTCCTGCCTCTCCGCTTCCTGGGTTGTCTGGTTGCACTTCATATGTTCTTTGATATGCTACAAACTCACCGGATTTGGCTGCTTTCTCGTTCCATGTTTCCACTTCGATTTCCTCAAAAGTAGAACCGACTTTCTGTTCTTTACCTTGCAAATATAGCCAGTAGTTAAAAGCATCTCCTGGATATGCTCGGCCTTCATAAGATACTGTGGGCGCGTAACCTGTAACCTGGCTTTGCTTGCCGGCTTCTCCGATATATTGCACGCCATCATCCGTTGTAGCGTTCAAAGCTTGCTCCCAGTTCGTCAAGCCTTTATTGGCTAGAACGTAGCTTTCTGAGCCTGTGAATTTCACGTAGTGTAGATTCTCTTCGACTTTGATCTCTCTTTTAGGTAGTTCTGCTGCCATTATTCAAACCTTCCTTTCTTTTCGTAGGTTAATGTCATGGAGCAATAGAAAGTTGAAAGCGCCGCATCTTCTCCCGTGTAGTCTGAAGGTAGCGTTGTGAGTGTGACTTCTTGCGGTGTAGCTTCGTCCAGTACTAGATTTGGGAAGCCTTGCGCCTCTTCTTCCGCGAGTGCCTGTACTAGTGCATACAGGATTCTGGATAAGTCCAGGCGTGCTTTCGTGTCCTTTCTACTTGCTTGAATATAAATTTCAAAAGGGTATGTAGCTCTATAGCCACCGCCCAGATAGTGTTCTATTTCTTCCGTGTATCCGCTACTTTTGAAAAGTAAGGCGGTATGTTTGGAGTCGTTGAAGTACTCCAGGCACCACGGTATGTTGTTGATATTGATTGAAGAAAAAAAGCTATACAGCCCGTCTTCAATCTGCTTTACGTCTTCCAGCTTTATAATCTTCTTTTCACTCATCTGAATTCCTCCTTGAAAAGCTTTTTCGCGCCTTCCATCCAAGCGTCCTTTCGTGCTCTCAAAGTCTTAGGCCACCATTCAGAACCGCCTTGTCTATATCTCAATTTTCGAGTTGTATAGACTTTTGTTTCTCCGTGTTTAGCCCATGGACTGTGACTATGGGTTCCGATCATCACTCTTCCTGTATGTTGGAAGTGTGCGTATGGTGTATCCCATATGATCCAGTCGTTATCCTGTGCCGCCCATCTTAAAGCTGAGGTTCTCAGCGTTCCTTTTCCGATAGGCACTTTCTTGTTCGTGTCTTGAACTATAAGCTGCTTTAGTTTCAATCTAGATCGGCGGAGCGCTTTGGTTCCTCTGGCCTGTAGCTGTGCCACCGGGATATCGACTATAACTTTTAGATGATACTCACTCACATGTTACCTCTATGAATTCCGGTGTGTTTCTCAAGGGATTTAGGATATTCACATTTGTGATCTCGTAAATGTCGCCGTGTGCTTCGATACGGTCCCCGGTTCTAATTGTGAATTGTTTTTCTGGCGTCTTAAATTCTGAAGGGGGAACTAGAATCTTGTCCGCCTTATAGTCATTCACGTCTATCGTTATGAGGATCGTATCGGAATTACTAGCGCCCGTCTGTCCATAAGTCCGGGCTTTTGTTTTGGAAACCTTTACGTGTTGGACCGTTGCTGTTGACGTAGTTTCTTCCAGGTTTTCTTCGCCTAGAATGTTCATGACTTTTATTGTATGCGGCCTAAGCCATCTCGGGCTTTTTACCATACCGCTTGGCAGGCTAGTCCTGCTTTGAGTAATTGGTAGTCAAGCTCTGATATTGCTAGGCTTGATAAGGGTATGTCATGGAACCTTATCGTTTTCGCATTATCTACGGAATACGAGAAGCCGCTTGTGGATGCGTCTGTGAAGTTCATATCACTAGAACCTACAAAGCAATCCATGCCGCCATGTGCTTCTATGAAGTCTATCTGGTATAGGATTACTTTTCTAAGGTCCATGTCGTAGTCTTCCAAAGCCTGAACTTTCCAGTATGGAATCTTCTCTCGAATGTATGCTTCTAGAAGGCTTTCGGTTCTTGGTTCTATTTGTGAATACTCCACTTCATCCAGTAGCGTTCCACCTAAGGCTGTGTATTCCTCAAAGCTTAGGATCATGCTTTATCTCCTTATGCTGCGACAGGAGCTACTTGTACATTACGGAATACACCGGCTTTTGTAGTGTCCTTAGAAACGATAGAAGCAATCATTTCTACTTCGCCTTTTTTAACAGCTCCTGGTTCGCTTAAGTTTGGCATGTATTGACGAATGATTTTCTGTCCTTGTGGACTTACTGCGTGCACGGCATCCAATCCGAATTTTACAGCGTAGATGCTTGTTGTTCCTGTTGATTCGTCGATAGGTACGCACATTACAGATTTAGTTCCGTTGTAGTATTCTCCCATGTCAACGATTGCGATTCCGTCGTAGTTGTCTACACTTTGGCCGAAGCTGTTCTCTGATCTTGTGTAGTATCCTTGCTTTTTAGCGACTGTTTTTAAAACGGTTGCTGTCTTGCGGTTTACTAATAAAGCGTCTGGTTTTACAGAGAAAGTTGATAACCAAGAATCCAATGCAAAAGTGAAGGCATCTGCGTTTTCTTTGATCTTTGCGGCTGTTGATAAATCGAAGGCTGCGTCTGCGTTTTTCTCTTCCGTATTTGTTCCCTTTACCAAAGTATCCAAGCCATCGAAGCTTGTGTTATCTGTTGCAGCAGTTCCTTTGGCTGTTGACTTTCCGTTAATGAAGTCATAGTGGAATTTGTTCTTTACTGCAATGATTTTCTGAGCTAACTGGAATGCGATTTCTGAGCTAGCTGCTGTATCTTCTAATACACGGTCTACTTCGTAGGCTCCACCGAAGATTTTTAAGTTTGTTGTTTTCTGAGTCTTTACGGCTTCTCCTGCTGTGTATTCGCTATTCAATTTACGACCTTCAGCCACTGATGGTGTTTTTAATTGTAGATAGCCATAAGTTAATGTTGAGCCACCTGTTCCTAGTGATACTGCGTTATCGAAAGTTAAACGATCTAAAATAAAAGAGTCTCTACGAAACTCATCAATGACCTGCTGGTCTACGTGATCGGCTAAACCGACTTTTGATTGCTCTAATGTAATTGGCATCTTTTAGTTCCTCCTATTTTTTATAGTATTCTGAAATTGCGCCGGCTAGAGTTGTTGGTGCCTCTGGTTTCGGACTTCCGCCGTGATCGCCACCAAGCTTGACATCCTCACCTTCGTTTGGCTTTTCTGGCTCTGCCGCTTTAAATAAGAAGCTGTCTTCTTTTTTGATAGCTTCGATTTGTTCGTCAAGTCCTGTTAAGTTTCCATCTTTATCAAACTTGATTTTATCTTTATCTAGTAACCCCATTAAGGCCTTTTCGGATAGGGTTCCAGATTTCGCAATTGCTAGTTGAATCGCGCTGTCAAGTCTTGCTCTTTCTAAGTCCTGGTTGTATTTAATTTTCCAGTTCTCGACGTCTGTTTGTAATTGTTTTACGTCTACTCCTTCAAAGTTTTTAACTGTGTCAGTCAGTTCTTGAATGCGCGTGTCTTTTGCTAACTGTTCTGCATCATACTTTGCTTTCGAGACGTATTCTCCTGAGGCAAGGTTTGCTAGTTTTACGGTTTTATTACCTTCTAGCTTAGCTGCAACCTGTGCATACAACTCTTCCCCTAAGATTTCTTTTAAAAACTCCATTTTGTCCTCCTGCGTTTTTTATATCTGGTTCACTCCAGTATCGAGTCCGGCCTTTTATATCCCGTGCCGAGGGGTATTCAAGCCTTTTAAACGCCGTGCTTAGGGCATAATAAAAACCGCGCTATTTTTAGCACGGTTTTTGTCCTTATTTAGTTGTGTTCTATAGTACTTCCGCAATTCCTTTTGCAAGTCTTGCGGCTTTCTGCATCAAGCTGTTTTCTTCTAGGTATTCTAGACCCTTCAATGTTATCCTGATGCCCTCTAGCCCTTCAATGTTGGGCGTTGGGTCTCCTATGTATTGGATCACCTGGAAGCCCTCAACGTATCCATTTTTCAGTAGCATGCCTAGAAGTGCTTTTCTCTTTGGTTCTGTGATACCTAAGTTATCCGCTGAAAGTCTCCGGATGTCTACGACCTCATAGTCCATTGATTTTTGCAGAATTGATAAAATTTTGTATATCGTTCTGAAGTCTTCCGACATGTTCTGCCTCCTATCTGCTAAAAAACCGCGCTATTTCTAGCACGGCTCTCAAGTACTGCCGTGGGCCCCCTCACTCTTTTTCAAGTGCACCCCACATATCGTTTATCAGCTTTCCAGGGATTCTTTAAGCCTCACAGTACTTTCTAATACTATTGTAAAGCTTTTATTCTTTTGAGTCAATTATGGTTCCTAATGCTTTTTGCTTATCGATGTATTTCTTAGCCTTGTTTCTCTTATTGCTGATGTAATTGAAGTGAACAATGGACTCTTCCTTTTCCCCTTCATTTTTGTTTATTGCTATTTCAAGGCCGTATTGCGAACCATCATATCTTTCAAATATTTTATAGAACTTAAAGTCTCTCCCTGTCTTATCCCTGCCTAGGCATGCTATATCATAATCGTTTATTACGTCTGCTATTTGCTCGTAGCAAAAATCAGGGTATTCGGTTACGTGTCTGTATAAGACATATGCTAAATCCGTTTTTCTAAAAAGAATATTTTCGCCTTTTATATCGTAAGATTCTAAACATGCTGGTGTCTGTGCTATTTTGTAGGATTGCCTAGAATTCAATTCACTTAGGTATCCCGTCCAATAACTTTTGTTCTTCCCCTTGTCTTTGGTTTTTAAAACTTCCAAGTTCTTATTTAAAAAGCTGTTTAATTCTTCTTTTGTTCCGACGTCCTCTTTATATGTAAGTCTTTGTTTGGGTATTCTTACAGGCTTGTAAGGTCGGCCTTTTGTTCCGCCTATCTTCTCAGCTGAGTAGTCTCGTTTCAGATACCCGTTAGAAGCGTCCACAAGCTCCTTTAGTCTCGTCTTGTTGTATTTATACCAGTAATCTTCTTTTGTCGTGTCTAGCCCTGCTGCGGCTTTCACACGTCGCTCTCTGTCCCACTTTCTCATGTTTCTTTCGTAGGACCTTTGTTTTTGCTCCATCTGGTATATTCTGTCATTTTCTTTGGGGTTTACAGGCTTGTTGTAATCCTCGCTTATCCCTGGAAAGTATGCAGTAAATGAATGCCTACAGTTCCAGCCGCCTAGTCCTGCGCCTGTTCCGTATCCTGTGGCCTCATAAAAGTTCTCGTAATTTCCTTCCGGATAGTTTACCCAGAACACTTTACCTTGCCAGGCTGCGTGGCTTGGTCTGGCTCCCATGTGGGCACTTGTCTGTACTAGATTTATATCTAGCTCATCAATGACTGATTTCTCGCACGCCAGGGCGTTCTGGTTTACTGCGGTTCGTACTGCCAATCGAACGGCCGCCTCGATTGATCGTTGAGCACCGCTTGGGTAGGATACTTTTGTTAGGCCTTCTCTGCATAGCTTGTCTATCGTGTTTGCGGTTGCTTGATCTAGTGAGTAAGCTCCGCTTGATACCTGAAGATAAGCCATGTCGTAGTATCGCATAAAAGTGTCACTAGCCAGTTGAGCTGTGGTCCTTGTAAGGTTCTGGATGTCTCCCCACAGTGCTGATGTTCCTTTTTTGATCTGGTCCGAAAATTCTAAGCCACTTGTGTCGTATCCTCCAGCCTCTAGTCTGTCGAAGGTATCACGGATACTCTTATAAGCGCTCTGTTGCATAATCCGGTCGACTTCTTCTTCGGAAGTGTGAAGTATTTCAGCTAGTCTTTTGTTAATCCAGTCTTGCTGCAAACCAAGTTGTTTTAGCTTGTTGTTTAAATACTCCGTTGTGCTTGTCATAGCGTCCTGATTCATCTTGATCCGCTCCGCTATGTCAACCAGTATTTCAGTGGCCAGTTCCTGATATAGCTTTTCTAGGTCGTCACCTACGTTTTGCAGGTAGTTCGGTTCTAGCATTAGGCTTCACCCTCTGGCTCCTCTTCTTGTGTTTCATCCTGTGGGAAGAACGTACTTTGAATTCTGTCTGCTGGGTTCTCTATTTCTCCGGTCATCTCTCTGGCTGTTTCTTCGTCCTCTCCGTAGTATCGGACGCGATATTCCCATTTTTGTAGGATGCCGGCTGAGATTTCCTGAAGCATTCTTAGTCGCTCCGCTTCCTCGTCTGAAAACATAGTGTCGTCAAATTGAATTGTGATGCGAACGTCTGGATCAAGTCCGGAAATGTGGCACTTCTCTTTGCCTAGGATGATAATCGATCTCGTTAGCTCTGTAAGGACGTCCTGGATTGCGATACGTTGCTTCCAGACGCTTTCTGTTAATTCCTTATTGCTAGCACGAACCTGAGTTGCTGTGGTCATATTCTGGATGCTGAACTGGTATCTGTTTTGGCCAAGTCCGCATTTACTTGATAAAAGATTTAGATTGAATTGAACGTTCTCTTTGTTCTCGTCAACTCGAAGGCTTGGATTGTATTCCTCAAAAAGTCGAGGCTTGTCTGGGCTTACTTGTGTTCCTGTACTTACGTATAGAGATTTCTCCAAAGTTGCACCGACGTCTGGCTCTTGCCTTACTGGTACTCTTTCACCCTTATCGTTTAGCGCATAGGCTGTTGGCTTCATGCTGAATAGCGCCTGATCCATAAACACCTTTTTCTTTCCTAGCAAAGTATCCATAAATAGGTTGTCGTATGCCAAGTCGCAGCTTTCTAGCATGTCGATAGCGTTTGCGTAGATTGACATCCCCAGAGGAACGTCTGCTATGTTGTTTTCTATATTGGGCTTTAGGATCACAAAAGGTTTGCAAGGTAACTTGTAACTGATTGCTTCGCCGTGTGGGGCTGATACTCTTTCATAACCTACGGTGTCTCCTGCCACATTGTTGATCTTGAAGTAATGGTTGTAGATTTGATAGCCTTCTTGCTCTTGCTTGAAAACCTGGATGTACATGAAACGCTCCCCGGCTTGCGTGTACTCGCTAGCCAGTGCAATTTCTGAAATGTCTTCCTCGTCATAGGTCAATGGCACTATTTTCTGCGCGTCTTTGATAGCTTTGATTTGTACGCTCTGGGCACTCAGCTGTCCTTTGTTTACTGTTGGATTTACAAGCTGCAAATAGAAGCACACGGTACCTTGTGCGAATTCTCTCTCGACTGCTTTGTTTCCTAGCTTCCAGAACTTACTGTTTCCTAAAACTCCGCCGTTCTGGTCTTCTTTGTCTCCGGTCAAGAATTCTTGTGTGATGTCCGTTCCATGTTCGTTGCATTCTACCAGGATTCTGGTTTTATCGTTCAAAAGCAAATCGGCCCAATCTTCACAAATTTTCTTAGCCATTCGCATTTGCTTACGTTTTACTTGTCTACTGTTTCCGTTTTCGTTCTTGATCTCGTATTTATGAAATTCTTGAACGTAGCCCTTCCACCAATCGTTCCAGAATTGAATCTTGCTGTAGTAGTCTTGGACTTCCTGGCTCACAGGATATCCTAAGTCCTTTAGTATAGTGAATAAAATTCTCATTTAAGTTCTCCTTCCTGTGATCAGGTCCATGTATGTCGACCAACTGTAAAAGTGGGCATCGAATGTATCGACGTCGGTTGTAAAGTCATCCAGAATCTTATCTTCCTTTGATCTTGTATCGTATAAGGCTGTGCTCAAGCTTTCGACCACCATAGGTACTGCCTGGAACTTCATCTTGTGGCGGTTTAGCATCATGTTATATGTCAGAATCCTTGTCTTTCCGTCTATCTTGCGGCAATCCATCACGTTGGTTGGAAAGCCTGCCCTTTGTACGGCTACTCGTATACTGTTCAAAATAACTTGTTCTGCATTGTCTACAAAAACGCTTGATACCACGAATCCTTGAATCCATAAAGATCTGATCAGGTCGACTGTCTCTGTGCAGAGTCTTTCTGCGTCTATAGTTCCTTTAGCGTGTACGACTTTACGTTCTGCAAAGGTTACGATCTCAGAAAGGTCTGCGGTGATTCCCGTTACGATCAGGCTACTGTGTGAACGTGTTCCACCTATGTCAAGGCCTATGTTGATCATGTTAAAAAGTGGGAGTTCTCCTTTGACTTCCCACTCGTCTGGATTGTCTGCAAACTGTGGAAAGAGTAGCCCTTCCGCATTACACCATTCTCCTAGTATGTATCTGTTGTATAGGACTGTCCCTCGATATTCGAGTTTCAAGTTTTCCACGAACTCCTGCGGCAGAAAAGGATTGTCTTCAATCGTGTATTTCTGCCGGAAGATGTCAGCTCCTGATTCTAGAAACTTTAAAAACCAATGGTTCTTGTTGTCCGGGTTGCAGGTTCCATCAAAGCAGCTATATGGTTTATCTAGACGGGACTTTAGCATGTCAAAAACTTTCTTGTTCCAGGTTACGACTTCATCTCCGTAGCAGTAGGCTACTGAGGCCCCTTGTATCTTTGTAACCTGGCTTTCTTTGTCTGCGCCTATTGCGTAGCAATTACGCCCGAAAAGCTTTACCGTGTTATCTGGCCTTACTCTTCCAACCAATTCTGGCCCGTATAATTCTCGCATGGGTTCTAGAACGTTTCTTTCAAGCGTCGACTTTGTGTTTCCTATAAGGAACACGTGGCCTGGAAGGCCCTCTATAGCTCGAATCCGTTTAGGAATGATGTAATAGTCCAGCCATGTCTTTCCGCTACGTGTAGCCCCTTCTTTTATGTTCCAGCGGCTAGGTTTATGATTCCAGAACTCTTTCTGCTTCTCAGTTAGTTCCACTATCGTCTCCGGCTACGGTGTCCATAGCTTTCAATAAAAGATCCAGTTTTGTAATCTCTTTAGAAGGGTCGCCTTGTCTCTTGATCTGTTCGGCTTGTGCGTTCATCAGCTTCGTTCTGGCTCTGTCTAGGCTTGTGACTGGTTGCTGTCCTGTAAGGTCTCGGATGAATTCTGCAGCCCTTACGTCTCCGCGTGTGGCTTTGTTGAACATGGTTGCGGCTAAAAGCATTTGATTGCTGAGCTCCTCATCTTCTAATCCCATGTCGATAAGCTTCTCTTTGTTTCTTTCGCTTGGCTCCAACTCTAGGATTGCGGCCAGGCATTGTTTCAGTTTCTTTTTCTTTTTCTGGACTTTCTGGCTTGCGGCTCCACCCTTGCGTCCCATCTCTGCTGCATTCTCTTTTGTGAAAGGCTTCAGGTTTTGCATGGGGTCTTTGCGCTGTCTGGCCGCTTCGGACTTTGTGCGTCCAGCTAATCCCTTAGCCGGCATCTGATATCAACTCCGCTTGTTCTCCGGTGTAATCTTCCCAGCGCTTGATAATTACATCGGCGTAGTGTGGATCATACTCCATCATGAAGCACCTCCGTCCTAGCTGCTCGCAAGCCATAAGCGTGGAGCCTGAACCTCCGAATAGGTCCAATACGTTTTCTCCAGTTCGGCTGCTGTTCTTGATCTGCCTTGCAATCAGTGGAATTGGCTTCATGGTTGGATGCAGATCGGATTTCGTCGGCTTCTTCTCGTCCAGAATTGTTGTGTCCTTGCACCCCCCCCAGGATTGATTTTAGAAGGTCCTTAAGCTCGTCCTTCTTCATGCTGTCAATGTCCAGGTTCTCTGTGTCTTCGAGTACGGTTACAAGGTTTCTAGTGTTGACGAAGTAATGGGCTGCGCCATCTTTCCATCCGTAAAGGCACGGCTCGTGTTTCCACTGGTAGTCTTGGCGACCCAGTGCGAATGTGTTCTTGTTCCAGATTAGCGTTTGTCGGATGTTTAGGCCTGCGCGTTCTGCAGCTTCCAGGAAGTTTTTACTCTGTGTAGATGCGTACCAAATGTAGAAGGCTCCGCCGTCCTTGAGCTGTTCTGTCATGTTCTCGAAGGCTACTTTTAGAAACTCGATAAAGCCCTCGTCGTCTTCCCATGAGTCGTTATCAATGACCAGGCCGTCTGTTCTCCGGTGTAGCTGCTTGGCTTCGCTTGGCCTCATATGCTGCCCTAGTGCTACGTTATACGGTGGATCAGTTACGACCATATCCATGGTAGCGTCGCTGCAAAGCTTTTCTACGTCCTGGCGTTTGGTACTGTCTCCGACCATCAATCTGTGCCTTCCTAGCATCCAGCATTGTCCTCTTTTGGTTGTTGGCTCTTCCGGAATCTCTGGCTCGAAGTTGTCGTCCTCTGCGATTTGTTCGTCGAAGGTTTCTGTCTCAAAACCGAAAGGCTCCATATCAAAGTCCATGTTGTCTAGCTCTTCCAGTTCAAACTGTAAAGCGTCAAGGTCCCATTGTGCTGCTTCCGCGACTTTGTTGTCTGCCAATCGGTAGGCTTTCACCTGTGCTGGTGTTAGATCATCGGCCTGGATGCATGGGACAGTCTCAAGGCCTAGCTTTTGTGCTGCCTTCCATCTCGTGTGTCCTGCAATGATGATCAGGTCTTTATCCACCACAATCGGTTGCTTGAATCCGAACTCGTCTATAGATGCTGCGACTAAATCGACGGCATCTTCGTTGAGTCGTGGGTTGTTCTCGTAAGGCTTCAGGTCGCATGTTCTTATGTCTGTAATATTCATGTGTGTTCACCTCTGCTGTATTAAAAAAGAAGCATTGTCTGCTTCTTTGTTGTCTATGATTACCCGGAGCGCTGAAAAAAAATAAAATTAATGTCCATGATTTGTCGTAGATGATGTAGTTGTTGACGTTGTCTGGAAAGCACTCGTTTTTATAAAGGAGGACGCTCCGGGTAAAAGAAAAGAGGGCCCTTTTCTACCGGTCCTCTTTTACAAGTACTAATATACCACTTTAAAGTGGTACACAGTGGGAACTCTTTAGCTTTTTGTAAGCTTTTTTACTTCCGCCATTAGATGTTTGTATAATCCACGTCTTGTGTATCCGTATTTCTCAGCTACTTCCATAGCCTTGATTCTATGAATGTAAAGATCCCATAGAATGTTCTGATCCTGCAAATCGAGTAGCTCCGTCCATCTTAGGTCCATCAGCCTTTTCTGGAAGTGATGCAGTTCTTGTTCTTTGGCTGATATTTCTTCGAACAAGCCGAGCGGGCTGTGGTACTGATGTTGATATGTCGGCATAGGCCACTTACTTCTTTTCTGTTCTGCGGTCAGTTCGATTCCTCCGGATTTTGCAAGGCCTGTTGTCTGGTGGTTTAGTACTTCCAGTTCCTGATTCAATTCAATCAAACGGTGGCAGCAGTAGCGCACCGTTTTTAGTTCTGGTATAAGTTCGTCGTAAGTCATTTGTTACCTCCTTAAAGCTTCGATCAAGGCTTTTTGTGTTATGTTCTTGTGTTCTAGTGCATCCAGCATGTCCTCGTCTACTGTGCCTTTAGCTATGATCTGATAAATGATCACGTTTTGTTTCTGTCCTTGTCTGTAGATTCTGGCATTTGCCTGCTGATACAGTTCAAGGTTCCAGTTTGGAAGTGTGTACCAGATTGCGATATGTCCACCACGCTGAAGGTTAAGTCCGTGTCCTGCGCTTGCTGGATGCAAAAGCAGCACGTCTATCTTTCCGTCGTTCCAGTCCTTGACATCTTTTTCACTGTTTAGACTTCTTACTTCGATCTTTTGCTTTTTCAGATGTTCTGTGATGCGTTTCAGCTCGTGCTTGAAGTAGTAAAACACCATCACAGGGTTCTGGTTTGCTGATTCGATCAAGTCGTCTAGTGCCTCAAGTTTAGCTGTGTGAAGGGTTGCTACTTCTTCGAGTTTGTTTCCTAGCTGATCGCGTTTATAGATTTCTCCTGATGTCATTTGTAGAAGCTGACCGCATAGCACTCCAGCGTTGGCTGCTAGCAGTGATTCGTTGTTATCTAGTTCCAGAACCTTCTCACGTTTGAAAGCGTGGTATTCTGTCATCGCTTTTTGTGGTAGTTCGATTGCTTTTTTTATGTACATTACGGGTGGAAGTTTGGCGCAATCTTCTTGATCCAGACTCATACAGACATCATTTATCTTTTTGTAAATTTTTTCCTCTGCGTCGGGCTTTGGCTTCCAATCGTATACGATCATCCCGTTTCTTCTTCCTGGGATTAAATATCTTTCTCGAAACTGTGACAATGTCTGACCTAATCTTTCTCCCTGGTCAATCAAATATATCTGGCTCCAAAGGTCCGGGATTCCTTTCGGTGCTGGTGTTCCTGTTAGTCCTATAAATCTGTCAGCTAGTGGCATAACTTTTCTTAGGGCTCTGAACCTCTGGCTTTTTGGATTCTTGAAAGTTGATAATTCGTCGATCACTACCATGTCAAAGTCAAAGTATTTGTTGTCTACTAGCCAGGTAACGTTCTCTTTGCCTATGAGGTAAATGTCCGCCTTTTGTTGCAGTGCCTTCTCACGTTGCTTTGGAGTGCCCGCTATGATTGAATAGCTCAAGTCCTTAGTGTGACTCCACTTTTCTATTTCTTCGGGCCACGTGCTCTTTATTACTCGCACAGGGCCTATGATTAGAATTTTGTTTGTATCAATCAGCTTTAGAAGGCTGATGATTGTTAGCGTGGTTACGGTCTTTCCGGCTCCCATAGGGAGAAGAAGGCCACACTTCTTATGATCCAGTCCGAAGTCGATAGCCTTTTTTTGATAGTCATGGGGTCTAAATTCTGTCAAAGTGTCGCTCCTCCGGTATGATTCCAGACAGCATCAGGCTTGTTAGTTCGTCCACCTGGGCTTTTGTGCTGATGCAGTATACTTTCATACCTGTTGCCCGTATTTGGGCTACTGTGGCTTTTTGTAGGGCTCTAGGCTTACTGCCTGGCCTTTTTACTTCTACAAAGAAAGCCTTTGAATTATAGGTGATCAGTCTATCTGGCACGCCTGCGTTTCCTGGGCTTACAAACTTCCAAGCTTTACCGCCTAGCGCTGATACCTTTTTGATCAGGTATTGTTCAACTTGATTTTCTATCATTTCTGGAAGAACTTCTTTTGAAATTCGCGGTATCGCTCGGCACAGTCTGGACATAAATCTTTCTTGTCGTTTGTTGTGATCCACCCGTCTGGAAGTCCTTCCCAGGTTTCGATTGACATTCCATTCTCGATTCTATACTTTTCGATTCCGACTGACGTTTCTTTTTGGCATCGGTCGCACTTGATATACATTCTAGTTTCTTTCATGTTCTATTCCTCCTCTAGTCTTTTTGCTTGTCTTTCCTGTTTTGCTTGAATGATGTCTTGAATATCAGGTCTTTGAATATGATAAAACTCGATTAGCTGATCCATGCAAATCAATACATCCGCCATCTCTTCGATTAGATTGTTCTTTAGCCCTTTGAATTCTAATGGCTTTGTTCTTTCCTCTGGATTGCGTACCAGTTTAGAAATTGCCTTTTGCAGTTCTGATAGTTCTTCCATAGCGACCAGGCTCTGCCTTTCGATTCCATAGAGGTCCAGTGTTTCATCTATGATTTTCTTATCAAAGCAAAAATATACAAGATTCTCTTTAAGTTCGTCGCCTTTCTTTCTGATAATTCTCATTTCTGTGTCTCCTTTTCTGTTTGATTTTTGGTCCTGGAAACGGATACGTTCGGAAACGCTTTTCAAACTCTTTATATATATACTATATTTTCTCGCGCGCATATACATACGCATATACTGTATTACACTATATATATTATATATTCATTAAGTTAGTAATATTTCTGTTTCCAGTGTTTCCAATAGCTTAGAAAGCCTTATTTTATGCGGTGATTCCCTGGAAACGCTCTATGATTTTAGCGTTTCCACGTCCGTTTCCACCGTTGCCTTGTATTTTTTTACAGCCGTTTCCAGCGTTTCCACGCTTTGAATTTAATATCTGACTAATTCAGGATTCAAATAAACCCGTTGCTTACCATAGCAGGCTCCCCTTTGTCTTGGTGCTGGTCCTTTATTCCACCCTAAACTTTCCATGATTGCCTTGAGTTCTCTCTGGTCCACGGGTGTAAATTTATTCTTTGATCCATTCAAAACTTCGCACCAAATTTCGAGTAAACTTACGCAGTCTCTGATGTCTTTCCCCTTGTTCTTCGGGTCTTCCAACCACTGAATTCTGGCGTATAAATCCATATCTTTCCAGCCCTCTGGAAGCTTTCTGTCTAGATAATCACGGACCATGTCTTCTCGGACGCTGGTGAACGTGTGCTCTTTTTGCATCTGTTCGGCTCCGGTCAAAGCTTCGCCCTGAAGGAATAGCTTTTCTCCATCCTTGAATCTCTGCTTAGCTTCGGCCCAGATCTGGTCTCGTTCTTTTGGCAGATCATCAAACACAATCTTTTTCGCTTTCGATATATCCGTATTGATCGGCCAGAATCTTCGGTTTCCTGTGTAGTCTCTTAGAAATTCATCATCATTTGTAGTCCCAAAAAACACGCACTGTCTTGGATTGTCCGTAACTCTTCTTGCGTAGGCTTTTCTGTATCGGTCGTCCCTTTTACTGATAAACTGCTTCATGGACTCGATGTCTGCCTTTCTGGCTGCTGATAGTTCGGACCATTCAATAACCCATGATCCATGCAGGGCCTCGTATCCTTCTTTCCCTGCAATCGTGGTTATGCTGTCACTGAACCAATCTCCGCCCATGATGCTTAGCATGTGGCTCTTTCCGATTCCTTGGTGTCCTACAAGTACAGGCATGTAGTCCATCTTGCATCCTGGCGTGTATATTCTGGCCACGGCTGCGGTAAAAGCTTTCCTTGCGACCGCTCTACTGTACTCTGAGTCCTCGCTTCCTAGATAATCTATAAATAGCGTGTCTAGTCTTGGTATGCCGTCCCACTCTAGTGTGTCTAGATAGTCTCGTACTGGGTGAAAGCTGTTTCTCTCCTGAACGTAGGCTATGGCGTCATCCACTTTTCCTTTGGCGACAATGTTGTATTTCTTTTCTAGATAATATCTGAAACTTGCGTCGTCCGTATCCGTCCATGTCGGGTCACTTGGGTTGTAGTTCCACCAGGGCAGGTTTCCCTTCTTGACTGGTTTCTGTGCGAATAGATCGTTGCCTCCGACTCCGTTTTTAAGTTTTGGATCATTTAAAAGTATGCGGACTATGTTGTCTGTAGTCGGCTTGAAGTTTCCTTTTTTATCGACGTCCATGGCATCCAGCCAGTCCTCGTTTACTTCTTTACTGTCTTCTACCCCTTGCGAACCCCTCGCGGTGTCGTCCTTGAAGTCGTCCCAGTCCTCGTGAATCTGTTCTTTCTTGTCATCTATAAGCTGCTTCCGGGTGCCCTCATCATGTTCCATTAGTTCGAGCATGCGTTCTGTGCTTGCTGGATCGTCTGGCCACTTGTGTATCCTTACAAGGTCATAGGCGTTGCATAGCTGCTGCCCTGTTGGGTCTGTGTTGTGATTACTGTAAGCGTACTTGTCGTCATAGATGACTAAACCTCCGGCTGTGGAGCCGTTCGCATAGGTCCAGCGGTTCGGGTCTTCCGTCGGCGTGTATTCGTCTGGAATAAATGTCTCAATCGCTTCTTGGATCGTATAGGCCCTGCAGAAGGCGCCAATCCATCCGGACTTAGATAATGGGTCCTCCTGGTGTCTGATGTCGCTATGATGCAGTTCTGTTTCTCTATTAGAGCGAGGCCAGTAGCTGATGTCATGCCAGTCTCTGTACTGCGCCAGGATTTCATCCGGGTTCAGGTCTGCGTTTCTGTCTCCGAGTTCCTCACAGATATATTCTCCGTCCTTGCTGGTACTAGGCCAGAACATCATTCGTGCTGGCTGATACGTAGTATCGTCGAAGTATTCCATTCCGATTGTGCTTGCAATCTTTCGAGCGATAGCCTCGTACTCTTCCGGTGATACTCCTCTTTTTAACGGAATGATCCATCTGTACTTCGGCTTTTCCGGTGTGTGCTTATGCGTTGAGTAGATCACGCTGCAAAAGTCACACGTTATTCGGATCAAGTCTAAAAAGTCTTTGTCTGCGAAGTCAGCATCCAATGTGATCATGCAGCGCGATAGAACGCTTTGGTTGTTTCGTCTGCCGTCTTTTAGTTCTCCGGCTACGAATCCTCCGACGTCTTTTATGTTGGACTGCTGGTCCTTCGTCATGTTTTTGTACTCTTCCACCGTCTCTTTTGTTCTGGTTGTGAAGAGTAGCTTTTTTGTGAATTCCTCCCAGTTCATTTCCTGGTTGAAATATTGCTTTTGTTTTCTGTTCTTGCAGGTTGCTATTGCATACATCCTTCAGCCTCCTGTCTATTCTTCACCTATCGGATAGCCCTTATAAGTCGGATGCTGTGATAGATAATAATCCAAGCGACTTCTTTCTACCCCTAAAAGCTCCGCCAATTCTCGGGCTGTTAGAACCTTCAAAGTCTTCAGATAGTCTGGGCTTAGAATATAAAAGATTCTTTGCTTTCTTTTCATTTCATATTTCTCCGGTAAACCACTTTCTGTAGCTCGTGCTTGATACTTTGCTGTGTTCCTTGCTGGAGTGTTCCATTGGCCTTGATCTCCTCTAAAAGCTTCGTAGTGCGCTCAGCGTGCTTGCTGGCGTCCTCTGTATCGCTTTCCATATATCTGCAAACTACAGCTAGAGCGTTTGCGATATTGTCCAGGCGGTTGCAGATACGGTCCGCAGCCTGGTTGATCGCTTTTTCTAGCATGTCTGCATTGTCAAAGCTTGCCATGTCTTCCTTCCGTCTTTCTTCCGGTGGTTTGTGTAGATAGCTTAGCCGAAGAGCTATAGCGTTTTGACTTCGGTTCTTTAGTATAGAGCCGTACTCTTTATAAATCTTTGAGCTGTTATAGCCTAAGGCGTCTAGCTGCTTTAGAAGGTTGTCCTCCTGCTGTGTCCATTTAATACTCATGTTCTATCCTCCTAGCCTTGGCGCTTGTGCTATATCTAAGCCGAATACTTCCTTCAAAATATTTAGTAGAATTATCGCTGCGGTGATATAGATCAAGGCTATAATTAAATCTTGCTTATCTATTTTCATGTTTTAGTCCTTCTTGTAATAATCGGATATAAATCCGTCCCCTACTAGAATTAAGTCTGGCGCCCAGTCTATTGGTTTGGCCATTACATCTAGCAGTTGTTTGAACTTCTTTTCTTTTTCTTCCATTGGCACCTCGCATATCACTTCGTCGTGAACATGCATGATCGTCTTAGCTCCGATCTCGTCGCATCCCTTTAGCGTTTCGCATAGGCAGTCTCGAGCGATAGCCTGAACCACGTTCTCTGTTAGCTTTCCGCCCCATGTGTTGGTCCACTCCCACTTTCGTGTTGTCTGGTTTAGTCCTAAGAATGAAATCTGGCCGTCCTTGATTCGTGGAGTAACGTAACTTAGAATGCGCCCGTTTGGAAGCTGAATATAAACGTTTCCATTACTTTTGAAAACTTTCATATTTCGGTCTAGAGTTGTGACTTTTCCATCTGTGATTGCATCCTTGAAGGCTCTTTCTAATATGTGCCAGAAATCGTTGATCTTTGGCGACGCCCGTCTCCATTTCGTCACAATCTCTTGCTGTTGTTCTGGGCTTAGCCCCATCTTACTAGCTCCGAAGGCTTCCAGTGCTGCCGTTCCGCCTCCGTATCCGAGGGCTAGTTCGGCAATCTTTCCCTTTTGTCTTAGATGCCCATTGACTCCGTGCTTTTCTACAGGCACCCCGAACATCTGGCTAGCTGATGCGCAGTAGATGTCTCCTCCGTTTTTGAATACTTCCTGGCGCCATGTTGTTCTCGTTAGCCAGGCAATCACTCGGGCTTCGATTGCGCTATAGTCTGCTACAATGAAGGATTTTCCTTCGGGTGGTGTGATTACGGTTCTTAGAATCGTAGCGAATACATCATTCATACTTGAGTAGATGAGCTCTAAAAGTTCGAAGTTGCCTTCCTTCACGAGTGTTCTTGGTTCGTCTACTTCATCAAAGCTAGGCCGTGGGAAGTTCTGCGGTTGGATCAGTCGGCCTGCCCATCTTCCGGTTCTGCCTCCAAAAAATTGAAAGGTTCCTCGGATGCGGTCATCTTCTCCGCACGCTCTCTGGAATGCGTCATACTTCTTGACGCTTGTCTTCCCTAGCTCCTGTCGTATCTCTAGGGCTCTTCTTGTTTCGGGCCTTAGTGTGCCTTTTAGAAGTTCTTTCACGGCTTCCTTGTTTAAACTTTCGACGTCGTGTCCTTCCTGGTTAAGGATCCATTTTTTTAGCTGTGCTACGCTTTGCGGATTTTCTAGGCCTGTAATGTGTCTTGCTTCCTTCATCAGTTCCATTCCGTGTTCTATCGTGTAGCTTTGGACGTTTTTTATGATCTGCGTATCTACGTGTATTCCTCTGTCGTTTATCCTCTGGTCTCTGCTCCAGTTTTCCCATTCCTGATCAGAAACTGGTATCAAGCTATTTAGCTTGTTGTAAATAGCTCGAGCAGATTCAACATCTCTTCTGTTGTATTCTATAAAAAGATTCCATTTCTCCGGATCATGTTCCGGTAGGTTTCTCCATCTTCCGCCGTTGGCTTTTGTTGGTTTGCAAGGCCTGCAGAAATACTGGAGCAATCTTTTACCTGTGGCCAACTTTACTTTGTCCTCTGCTATTCCTAGCGCGGGGCCTAACTGCCCTAAACTGGCAGGGTAGCCATTCTCTGCGGCCAGGACCATGGTATCCTTCCATTGCTCTGGTGGTAGGAATCCATCCTCTGTTAGCTTCTTTTTTACGGCGGCGCTTAGAATGTTTTTCTTCTTTGCGTAATCCTTGACGTATCTGGTTAGGCATACTCGTTCGAAGTTTGCGTTGTGCGCCACCTTCGTGATGTTTTCGTCTGCTAATGCAGATACTAAAGAAAAAGGCAGATCCTCTTTCATTAAATCTAAAACTTCTACTGGATCATCGCCCCAGGCGTATCCGAATAGAAGTATTTTGAAGTCTAAACTCTCTGCGTATTTATAAACCCCGCAGGCTGCAAGGTCGACGCTGGAGTAGGTCTCCAGGTCGATATGCAGTATGGGCTTTTTACAACAAGGCACTTAGGTCGTCGCTTCCGGCTTCCTCGTCAAACTCAGAAGCGTCTGCCCAGTCTGTAGTCACGCTTGAGTGTCCGCCTAATGGTTCTCCGTCTTTTACTTTTAGGACGCTGTTAAGTCCTGCAGCGATTCCCGTTCCTACTGTGTTAAATGGGTACAAATTGAAATTAATAGCTCCATAGCATCCGGAGTATACGTTTTCCTCGATTTCTTCTTTAGATGAATAGGCATATGTAACTCCATTTTTACGGTAGCCTACAGATACAGGTCTATTACTTTTAGCGGATAGCATGTATTTGTTCTTGAATTCTGGCGCACTGAATTTCTCATCTGCGTCGCAGTCAGTGATTATACCTCTTGAACCGACTCCTGGTGCTTTTTTTAGCGGTGTTACTTTTCCCTTGAAGGATTGGCCGAACTTCTCAATTCCTTCTTGTACAGCTTCCTCGTAGGCTTTCTGGATACGTGCTAACGTCTCCCTGTCTTCCTTGTCGATTAGAATATTAAGGCTGTACTTCTTGTCCTGGCCTTCTACCACTGCGCGTGGCTCTGCTAAATGGCAATAGCAGAATCTTACTAATTTTGTTTTTACTTGTGACATCTTTTTGTTCCTCCTAGTTGTATTCTTTGTCGCATTACGTTTTTAAGCTGTCGCTTTAAATCGTTTCTGTGTGGTCCTGGTTTACTGTTTCGAATCTCGGCTCGGATGTGGACCATCTTTTCTTCGAGCTGATTGATATCCTCTTTTGAACTCATCTTTTAATCTCCTGGGCTTAAAGCCCATCATGTGTTCTGAAGGCGAATGGATTCCTATCAGTCTTTTCAGTTTCCTAATCAATGCCATCTTTAAAGTCATTTGCTACGCTTCCAAACTCTGGGCGTTTGTCGCTTACTGGCACTAATGTAGGCTTGCCTTGCGGCTTCTCGATATATTCACCAACAAGTTCTGCGAAGTCTTTCTTTCCGACTAATTTTTCTAGAGCCGTGATAGTCTGAAGCTTTGGCTTTGTCATGATCTGGTTGTATTCAAATCCTGCGTTCTGTAGAGCCTCCGCAACTTTGTTTTCATTCGTGATTTTTCGGCTGCTTACCCCTTCTACAACTTTATATCCTTCGTATTTTGTTCCTTTTAGCGCCTCATCCAGTGCGAATTCTTGCACCTCTTTGGCCCAGTCGATAAGTCCAGGTAGTTCTGGCAAAAGCTCCGCGATTTGCTGATCCGTTAAAAGCATCCCGCACATTCGCTGATATCTTTCGTCGATAGCTTTCATCCTGGCAGCGCGTGCGTTACAGTTTCCCTTTGCCCTGCAGAACTTGCACCAGTCTCCGGCTTGCCGTTCTCCTTCTCCGTTCCAGGCTTCAATAGCTGCAGGCTTGACTACATTTTCCATCCAGTCGGCTAGTTCTTGCGTAGTAAGTTCCCAGGTGCTGATGTGGTCACGTCTAGGCTGTACGATATGAAGCTGAACTTTTTCAAAATCATATAGGCAGTCGTATAGAGCCATAACTCCTGCAGCGTAAATGGTAAGTTGCGGATTGTGTGGAGCATTTACCTTGACACCTTCTCCGTATTTAAAATCGATAACGTGGAGCGTGTGATTACTTACGATCACGGCGTCTGATGTCCCGAATCCTTCCGGAATCCATGGAGTCAAATCAACTTGTACCTCGATAAAAAGATCCGCGATATCGCTTTTCTTTTTCTCTTTGTTGTATACCTCTAGAACATAGTCCTTATAGAAGTTTGTAGCCTCGTCCATTTCTCCTGTTGCAGCTTTTACTTTTCTTCGTGGATGTCCCTCGATCCAGTTACGAAGTTTCTTTTCGGCTACACTGTGAGCCTCTGTTCCTTCCGCTGCGTAGACGCTCGGCTTTTCTTCGATAGGCTCCTCCAATCTAGCGGAAGGGTGGCAGTGGAGCCATCTGTCGGAACCACTTGCCGATAAAATCGCGTGTTGACTAGGCATGTAGTGCCTCCCAGGCTTCCTGATATTTCTCTTTAGGAATCTCGCCGATCTTGCTTGCACCAATCTGAGCTAGGAATACTTTAAGTACGGCTACGCCTTTTTCTTTGGCAAAGTCAACGCCGGCTTTCTGTAGCTCTTCCAATGTAATTTCTTTTGCTGGTTCTGGTGTTGGTTTTGCAGTCTCAGAAACAGGTTCTTTTTGAGTCGTCCAATCTTTGGCCATCGGAATCTTAGTCTCAATTTCTTTTTCCTTATGAGCTGGCACTTCCTTTGTTGGCGCTTCTTCTTCCCATGGGAATGCTTCAGGCTCAGGCAGTTTCTCCTCTAGTCCTGCGCGCTTTAGGTCTAGCTCCTTGGCTAGCTCCAATACTTTTTTTGCATCTTCGATTTCGTCTGTACCGAATTGCATTGTTAGTTGGTAATACATTTATTTTTCCTCCTTGTTAAAAATCATCTTTTTCGTTCGAGTCATCGTTGAAGAGGTCCGCGAATACTTCAACCAGTTTCTTTGTGTGTTCTTCGTAATCCTCTTTGCTGATGTTCTCCAGTCCGTCTGTCCACATTCTTGAGGTTCCGTACTTCTCATTTATTTCCTGGAATTCCTCGAATGTCATTTTCTAGTCCTCCAGTTCTTTTATTTCTGCGCTTTCTAGTCTTTTGCTTGAATTCACTATCTGCTGTATAAAATCTTTAAGCATAGCCTGTGCAGCGCTTTCTAGAATGGATTGGCAGTCCTCTGGATTGACCCCCATCGTTTCAAGAAAAGTCGTCATTTCCGCTCTGTGTCCCTGAATATTTGTTTCAGCTTGTAAGTGGTCTTCAGTGACTGGTGTCAGTACAACTTCTATGGAGAAAAGCTTTAAGGCTTCTTTTGCTGGTTTTTCCTTTTCAATAATGATCATGTTTATTTATTCCTCCTTGTATTTTTGAACACGTGCTGTATAATATAAGCGTGTTCTATTGCTAGAGCCTTATTCGTTTTCGAACGAGGTCTTCTAGCCTTTTTTTATAGAACGCTCGTAGGATTCTACGATATTCTTTTGTGTGAGGCCTAGATACTGAATAGCACGTTTGGTCAGAATCGTGTTTTCATCAATGTTTTCTAGGCCTTCTTTTTTTATGTCTTCCATGATCTCCTGGAAGATCTTGCTTCCTTTGTTCCTTCCGCAACCTATGAACTTCGATAATTCCGTTTTGTTCATATAACCTTTTTCCATCATCTCGTATCTATAGGCTGCTAGGTTATCTACGCTCAATTTGCACCACCTCCTTTAAATCATTTGATAGATCAGAATCCAAATCGCTACGATTAGCGATATGACCAGGATTATGAGCGCCATGTTTAGCGCTGTTATCAGTCCAGATCTGAATCTCTGCTTTCTGATTCTTTTTTGTTCTGCATATATTGCTTCCAGTCTTAGTCTTTCTCCGCGAAGGTTAATACCTTCCGTAAAGTCTGGAAGTTCTGCGCCTGTTGTTTTGTGTTCCATTTCTCTTTTCTCCTTCAAAGAATTATCATAGCTACTGTCAATCCCCAAAATAGAGCCACATACACGCAGTACCAAGTGTTGCCTGGTGCTATTTTTCTTGCCAATAGGATTGCGATAGCATCAATTGCCGTTACTGAAACTAAATTGAATATCATTGTTGCGTCCATCTACTTCACCTCCTGTTTTTCTGGTTCTTCCAGTGTGTATAAATTAGGAAGTATTAAATCGCATCTTTTTCCAGATCCCTCTAGCTCTTTTAAGATTTTGTTAACCAATTCTTCAACTTCGATAGGCATCTACTTCACCTCCTCCCGCTTCTCTGGTTCCTTGGCTGCTGGTGCTGGTTGAGCGTCTTTAGCTCCGGCAATGTAGCCTTGAATGAATGATTTCTGTTTTTCGTTTAAACCTTTTACATATTCGGCGTTTTCTTTTAAATCATTTAACTCGAAATTGCATTTATTCATGTTTTATCACCTTCTTTATTGCTTTTATTCAAGTTATGTCTATAATTTACCCCTCAAAGTACAGAATGTCAACACAAAAACTTGAATTATTCAAGATTTGTGTTATTCTTTCGGTGAGGAGGTAAATAAAAATGCTAGGGCAAAGAGTAAAAGAGATTCGAAAAGGTTTAGGCCTTACAATGAAAAAGTTTGCTGAACCTCTTGGTTTATCTGAATCTGCTATAAGTCATATAGAAAATGGATCAGCTAACCCGTCCGAGAGTACTAAAAAATTAATATGTTCTGTATATGGTGTAGATTATTTCTGGTTAACCGAAGGAAAAGGAAAACCCTTTATCAACGCTACGCAGCTTTTATTAGAACAGCTAGCCATCGAAAATCACTGGGATTCGGAAACTTTAGATATTATGAAAAAGTTATATGAATTACCCCCAGAACAGTTTGAGCTAGTTCTTGGAATGATTAAAAATATGAAAGACGAGTAATCCAATTTGCACCAGTTACTCGTCTTTTTATGCTATACTGATTTCAGGAGGGCATGAATTATGAAGAGATTATTAATAGCGGCCTTGAGTTTGGTACTTTGTGGTTTCCTAGCTGCTGAAACTATTACACCTGTTATGGCTCTAGACGCGCCAGTTGTTACTGCCAAGAAAACGACAAAAAAGAAAAAGAAGAAGAAAAAGTCAAAAAAGAAAAAAGCGAAAAAGGCTGCAAAGAAAAAGAACACTGCACCTAAAACGCCAGAGGAAGAAATTGCTAAGATTATTTCGGATAGCTTCCATTTAAGAAGCGATATTGAAGATCCAAAAATTGAATATGACGGTGTCGGAACTTACTATGTTACTTATGATCAGAATTTATCTACATTTACCACTAGTCAGATAAGTCAAGTCATTTCTGATTATGTAGACGTCTGTCGTTCTGCCTATACAAATTACAGTGATATAAATTCAATCGAGTTTGACGTTACTACCGAAATGAACGACGGAAGTCACCAGACAGTTCTTATGTTTAAATCCGAAAAAGATACTTTTATGCAGATTGATCTTACTGACTTTATGAGTTACCCTCATTATTGGGATACTTTCAGTCAGTACTGTTCGAACGCTTGGATCAGTCCAAATATTCAGGATAAAGTTAAAACGGATTCTATTACCTATGTAAATTAGCACCTATACGGTGCTTTTTTTGTGTATAAAAGAAAAACGCAGAACCTGTTTCCAAGTCCTGCATTCTTCCGTGTGTGTTCTATTGCTGTGTTCCGTGTCTGATCCAGATTCTTTGTAGGATTTTATAGGCCTGTTCAAGGCCCTTTTGGTCCATGGTCTGGAGCATGAATTCGATTTTCTTTTTGAGTTCCTCTATCCCATCTGCTTTCCCTTCTTTCTTAAAAGCTCTTTCCCTAATTGCCTACAGTTTACAGCTACGAACGTATTTTGTCAAACTTTTACGGTTATTATTTTGTATTTTTTATTATTTACTTTTTGAACCTAAAAGATTAATATAAACCTAGGAGGTGTAATTAATTATGAATAAATTGAATGAAGTCTTATCTTCCAAGCTCCCTGAGCTGATGAAAGAGTCTGGTGTCAGTCGTAGAGATTTGGCCGAGTATTGTGGTGTTTCTTATAACACTGTTAGATGTTGGGAGGTTGGTACCAAGGCGCCAAGGCCAGATATGGTTGTAAAAATTGCAGAGCGCTTCAATCTAAAACCTTTTGATCTGATGAGCGAAGCCTTTGAAAATTCTACAGTAAAGCCTGTTCGCTTCTTGTCTTTGGTTGCTGATGACGGTTCTGTATCAAATTCGAACAGTTCTCCAGTATTCACGTCTATGGCTACGGATGTTACGGCCGACTATGTTTATGTTATGCCTGATGATACCATGTATAAGGCAGATATTATCAAGGGCGACGTCTGTCTGATTCGCGCCACAGGTGCTATTCGTGCTGGTGTGCCTATGCTAGTGAAGTATCAAGGTAAAACCATGCTGCGCTTTATTATTACGCATAACGAAACGAACCAGATTGCTTTACGTACTGCCAGCCCGTATGCAATTGGTACGCTTTTATCGACGGCCGAATTCCATGATCAGGTTCAGGTGTTGGGTGTTTTAGTCGCTTTTCGTAGGAATTACAAAAGGAGGTAATCCGTTATGGCTCAGCAAAAGGACACAAAAAGAGGAACCTGGTTTTTCCATGGTTCTTGTAAAGATATTTTAGGCAATACAGTTCGATATTGTCGTCGAGGTTTCAAAACAAAAAAGGAAGCAAAAGAAGCCGAGCATCTTTTCCGTCTGCAAATGGCAAGCAGTAGACCTACGATCACGCTGGATGAGCTGCGGCACTTATATCGTTCTAACTCTGGATCGTTAGCCATTAAGGAATCGACCCTTGTTACTGATGTTAGTACTTACAAAGTGCATATTGAAGAAGATCTGGGGCAGTTACCACTTACTACGTTCACAGTTCCGTTTCTGGATAACTGGCGGACTCTTATTTCAAAAAAGAAAAAGAAAAACGGGGAGCCCTATTCTCCTAGAATGATAAATAAAATCATGGAAACATTATCTAGATATTTTGCTTATGCTGTAAGGCTTGGCTATATGGAATACAATCCTTGCCATTCTCTTCCTGCAATAAAAGGATCCAGAGGACCAAACGCAAAAAAGCGCCCTGTGTTCTGGGAACAGTCAACTTTTAATTATTTTCTATCCTGTGTGGATGATCCATACTGGTATGATGTGTTTTTATTCCTTTTCGGTACTGGATGCCGTGAAGGTGAAATGTTCGCCTTGCAGTGGGCGGATATTGATCTAGGTTCCGGAAAGGTGCATATTTCAAAAACGATCACTTCAAAAACGACGACAGGCAAGTGGGCCATCACTTCTCCAAAAACAGAAAGGTCAGATAGATATATCGACTTGCAGGATGCCCTTCTCGTTCGTTTGCGTGCCCGTTTTAGCGCAGAAAAAAAGAAGGACGGGTTCTCGTCCTCCTGGTTCGTCTTTGGCCACCTGGCGCCTTTATCGCGGACACAGCTTGCGCGGTTCCTGGATAAGTATATAGATGTGGCCGGTGTTCCTCGTATTACTCCGCACGGCTTTAGGCACTCTCATGCAACTCTGTTGATTCGTTCTGGGATTGATGACCAGTTGATTGCAGATCGTCTAGGCCATACGCCTGCGGAACTTAGAAAAACTTACGCGCATATTTATGCTGATTCTAGAAAAGAAATGATTCAAAAACTGAATGAAATTTTCTAAAAAATACATCACAAATACATCACGGAGATATGAAGTCCTTTATATAAAGGAGAAATCGGCTAATGGTGGAGGCGAGGAGAATCGAACTCCTGTCTAAGCAAAGTCCCACGAGACAGCGTTTACAGCTTTTTCCATCTAGTTATCCAAAAGTTTCGGATGGAAACAAAAATCCTTTTGGGTTAGCTATAGGTGTTTCAAGATAAGCAACTAGCCAATACTTATCTCTATCTTCTTTTCTTTAACACTCAGTCTGAAATAAGAAAGCGAAATTTCAGAAAGGGGCTGCGAAGCCAAACGTAGGCAATAAAATTAAGCAGCGAAAGCCATGCTTTGGTTCATACCAAATACATTAGCAAGTTTATTTTTAGCAATTAATTTAAGTTGGTTATTACACGTATCCTTCGTGGCTGTGGCTGAATCCAAACATTTACTCATCGAATGCCTGAACGCCCCCAAGGAACATCAGTATAATCTATTAATACTGATTTTTCAAGGCCTTTTGAATCTCTCTTTGGGCATCCTTCGCCTTTTGAGATTCACGCTTATCATGAAGATTTTTACCTTTTGCCAAGGCAATTTCTAGCTTAGCTAATCCTTTATATAAATAAATTCTTACTGGTACAACCGTGTATCCTTTAACACGAGCAGATTGTTCTAACTTTTGAATCTCTTGCTTATGCATCAAAAGCTTACGATCTCTTGTTTCATCATGATTGAATCGGTTTCCAAATTCATATGGTGAAATATGCATACCTTTAATAAATGCTTCCCCTTTTTGAAAGCTGATATAGCTATCCTTTAATTGCACCTTTCCTCTTCGAATACTCTTTATTTCTGTACCCTGAAGTACTAAGCCCACTTCAAAACGATCATACAACTCATATTCATGTCTTGCCTTACGATTTTCGGCTATTGTTTTTTGATTTTGACTCATTCTAACACTACCTCTATTCCATCTGGATCTTGCATAACAGATTGAACAAATTGTTGAACCCATTCTTTTGACAAATCATATTCTGAAGCTAAATTGTGCGTAGAAGCAATCGCATCATTATAATCTTCTATTGAATATGTCTTCCATGTATTATATCCTACATCAAACCATGTAATCAACGGAATAAACTTAGTATTTGTAAAAGAAGTTTTTTTCGTATTTGAATCATAATTCAATGTAAAGCTTGCCATGCCACCTACCATCGTCATATCTGTATCTTGAGCACTTGTATAATTGCCTAAAGAATAATATACAAGTGTATCTTGTTTCTTTCCTTTTATAATTTTAGCCGGTTCTATTACATGTGGATGAGAACCAATCACAACCTCAGCGCCTATCTTATTTAAATATTTAGCAAGCTCTTCCTGCTCATCAGATGGATAGGTTTGATATTCATTTCCCCAATGCATAGAAACCATCTGCACATCACTGACTTTACTTAAGGCTTCCATATCCTTTTTCATCTGTTTTTTATCAATCAAATCTACAAGCCACGGCTTATCTTCAGGCAACACAAACCCATTCAATCCATAGGTATATCCTAAAAATCCAACTTTGATACCATTGATTTCTTTTACCAACATACGCGTTCTATCTTTAGAAGAAGAATGAGAACCTGTTGTAATGATATCTGGATATTTTTCTCGAATAATATCAATTTGTTTTAACAAGCCTTCTGCCCCTCGATCCATTGAATGATTCGAACTTAAACTCCACCAGTCAAAACCAGCTTTATTTACAGCAGACAAAATTTCTGTAGGCCCATTAAAAGTCGGATACCCACTCAATTCATATTCTTTGCCGATACATAGAGTTTCGAAGTTAATATAGGCTAAGTCCGCGTTCTGTGTATATTTATTTGTCATTTCATAATAAGAATCAAAATTAAAGCCTTCATTTCTTAAATCTTGATAATAATACATTGCACCATGATATAAATTATCTCCCACACCAACAAATGTAAAAGATTTTTTATCTTCTTTTTTAGAAATCTTTTGCACAACTTCTGGCTGTACATTTTTGGTTGCTGGATGCGTTAATATAAAGGTCATTAAACTAAAATTGAATAGGCATAAAATAATGATCCATGTCCATTTGTTTTTCATACTTCAATTTTATCAAAAAATACTTGCATTTTCCAAAAGATTTAGGTAATATTATTAAGCACTTGGGGTGTTAGCTCAGCTGGGAGAGCACCTGCCTTGCACGCAGGGGGTCATCGGTTCGATCCCGATACGCTCCACCAAGTTAAAAAATACGCTGTAAGCAAATTTGCTTACAGCTTTTTTTCATTCAATTTCTTCAAAAACACCAGACTTTTGATAAAGAACCCATTTACCAATATTTACACAATGATCACAAATTCTCTCTAAATATTTACCTACTAATAAGACATCTACCAATGTACCTGTATCATGTTCTTTTTTAGCTAATAAATCCACATAGATTTCTTTCGCCATTTCATATTGTGCATCCGCTTGATCATCCATTGTAATCACTTGATTTGCTGCCTTTTCATCCTTTTGAATAAAAGCTTCAATCGCAAGTGTAATCATTTCTTTGGCAATTGTGAATTGTTGTTTAATACAATCATCTACAACTAAATCCTCCATATTCAAAGCACAAATAAGTTCTGAAACTTCTTTTTCCTGATCCATAATACGTGTTAAATCACGAATCGTATTTGTAGCTACTGTAATACGACGTAAATCTTTGGCAACAGGATGTTGAAGAAGAAGAATCTTCATGCAAATTTGTTCAGCCTCTCTTCCTTGTTCACTCACTTCTTCATGCATTTGTGAAACATCTTGAACTAAAGTTTTGTTTCCATCTAAAATGGCGTGTTTGCAAAACCATAAACCTTTTAAACAGTCTTGAGACATTTGCGTCATAGTTAATTCTAATTGTCTTGTTTGTTTTAAAAACTTTGTAGGTAAAACCATTATCCAAACCTCCCTGTGATATAATCTTCAGTTTTCTTTTCCCTAGGTGTTGAGAACAATGCTTCTGTATCACTATATTCAATTAAATCACCTAACAAGAAAAACGCAGTCTTATCACTGATACGCATAGCTTGCTGCATATTATGAGTAACAATAACGATTGTATAATCTTTCTTTAACTCTAATGTCAACTCTTCAATCTTACTTGTTGAGATTGGATCCAAAGCACTTGTTGGTTCATCCATCAACAATACTTCAGGCTGCATAGCTAATGCTCTTGCGATACATAAACGTTGTTGTTGTCCACCAGACATACCCAATGCCGATTTATGCAAACGATCTTTTACTTCATTCCAAATAGCAGCTTGTTTTAAGCTTCTTTCGACAATTTCATCCAATTCACTTTTCTTTTTAATGCCAAATATTCTAGGGCCATACGCAATATTGTCATAGATACTCTTTGGAAATGGGTTAGGCTGTTGAAATACCATCCCCACTCTACGTCTTAATTCAATCGCATCCATATTTTTATAAATATCTGTACCTTCTAGACAAATATCTCCCGTAATTTTGGCATTTTCTACCAAATCATTCATACGATTCAATGTTTTTAAAAAGGTAGATTTACCACATCCAGATGGACCAATGAATGCCGTTATTTCTTTTTCTTTAATATCTAAATTTATATTTTTTAAAGCATGGAAATCACCATAATATAAATTTAAATCGTTTACTGTAAATTTATTGTTCATACTAACCCTTTCTACTTCTCTAATCCTGCTTGTTTTTTAGAAATATGTCTTGACCAGACATTAGCTCCAATACTAAACGCAAGTACCAAAATCATCAACACAGCACTGGATAAGTTTGCTAATGCTCGATCTTGCCCATTTGTTTGTAAGTTCCAAATTTGGATGGATAATGTTTCTGCCGGTCTAAGAACATTAATAGGTGATGTTGGAGAGGTAAAGCTAAAGTTGTTCCAACGTAAATCACTTCCTGAACCCGTTGTGTATAACAATACGGCAGCTTCACCAAAGCCACGACCAGCAGCCAAAATAACACCTGTCATAATACGTGATAAACAGGCCGGCAATAATACATGGAAGATTGTTTGCCACTTAGTAGCCCCAAGTCCCATACTTCCCTGATAGTACCCTGCAGGTAATCCTTTGATTGCATCTTCTGTTGTAGTTGTTATCAAAGGTAAACTTAAAATTGAAATTGACAAAGCTCCTGCTAATAAGCTTTTAGATAATCCTAATACAACTAAGAAAATCAAATATCCAAACAAGCCCACAACAATACTTGGTAAAGATGACAAGGTTTCAATACAAGTTCTTAAAAAGCGAGTAACTAGGCCTGGCTTTGCATACATGACCAAATAAATACCAGCAAGAACTCCAATAGGAACAGAAACAAGTAATGAAATAAATACTAAATAGATTGTATTGAATACCTGGTTTCCAATACTTCCAGATCGTGTAAAACCAAACATTTCTGGTTTTGCGCCTAATAATCCACCAACAATAACTTTTCCTGCAAAACCAACAAGTAGTAAAAAGAAGAATAAGGCGATACCATAGAAGACGATTGTCATAAATTGATCAACCATTTTTGCTCTTTTAATTCTAGAATCCATTTTTATTCTCCTTTCGGTTTTGAAAACTTATGAATAATGATGATAAACAATAACGAAATCAAGAACAACAACAAAGCCATTGTCCATAATGCTGCTTTCATTTCTCCACCTTCCATCGCATTTCCCATTTGAGCTGCAATTTCAGTTGTTAATGTTTTTGAAGTGGAAAAAACACTTGTTGGTAACGCTGTTGTTTGACCAATAACCATTGCAACAGCCAAAGCCTCTCCAAATGCTCTTGCTAAACCTAATACAATACCTGAAATTACACCAGGCAATGCAGCAGGAATAACAACACGATAAATAGTTTGCCAACGCGTTGATCCTAGTCCATACGCAGCCATACGTGTTTCTTTTGAAACAGCACGGATAGCATCACTGGCAACACTTGTAATAGATGGGAAAATCATAATAGATAAAACTAAACTAGCTGCTAATATAGAATGTCCTACCTGTAAATCAAATACTTTCTTGATAAACGGGATCAAAACCGTTAATCCAACCCATCCATAAACAACGCTAGGTATTCCGGCAAAAATTTCCACCATAGGCCGATAGAATTTTTCTCCAAACTTAGGTGATATTTCAGTCATAAAGATTGATGATCCTAAGGCAAATGGTGTAGCAATCAATAATGCCAGCCCACAAACACATAATGAACCAACAATAAATATTAACGCACCTACATGTCCTTTCGAACTCGCATTATCCATTGGGGCCCAGTTGGCACTGCCAAGAAATTCACCTAGGGTATGATGAAATTTTAAAAATGTATCCGAACCTTTATAAACTAAAAAGGCTCCAATTAATAGGGTTACAAATATCACGAACAGACCACCGATTGTAACAAGAATCTGCCAGAAATATTCTTTACAAAACATACTTTTACGACTCATCAAATTCCTCCAAACTAAATGAATAACGGACATATGTTTCAATGTCCGTTAAAGAACTAGTAATTAGTGATCAGTTTTTTCCATTTTACTAGAAACACCATAGCCTAATGATTCCATTTTCTTACCGAATTTTTCACCCATGATGTAATCTAAGAATTCTTTAGTTGCTTTGTCTGGTTCACCATTTGTATACATATGTTCAAATGTCCAAACTTTGTAGTCACCACTGTAAGTATTTTCTAATGTTGGTTCAACGCCATCAATTGCGATTGTATCCACATCTTTGTTGTCTACTAAGTAAGATAATGCTACATAACCAATTGCACCTTTTGTATCTGTTACGTTTTGTAACAATACACCAGAATCATCTGTTTCCATTGATGCATTGCTTGCTTCTTCATTTCCATCCAATGCATATTTTTGGAATGTTGCTCTTGTTCCTGATGAAGTTGGGCGAGTTACTAACACGATATCTTCATCTGGTCCTCCAACATCTTTCCAGTTTTTTGTTTTACCTGTGAAGATGTCAATTAATTGTTGTTTTGTTAAATCTTTAACACCTACATCTTTATTTACAATTGGAGCCATTGTTACAACACAGACTTGGTGATCTACTAAATCTTTAGCTTGATCCTTATCTAATTTTTCTTCTGCTGCAACATCTGAGTTACCAAGAGTAACTGCTTTATCAGCTACCTGCTTTAAGCCTTCTCCTGAACCACCAGCATCCACTGTAATAGAAACATCTGGATTTTCATTTGAGAATTGTTCAGCTGCCACATCAACTAATGGTTTCAATGCACTTGAACCTGCAGCTGTAATTGTTCCACTTAAACTTTCACTTTTTGAATCACTGTCATCTGATGCAACATTAGAACTACATCCTACCATCGCGACTGATAGTCCTAAGACCATTGCGCCCTTTACAAACTTATTCATATTTTCCTTGTCCTCTTTTCTTTTGACACACTTATCTTACTTGATGATTGTTAAGTAAAAAGAACAGTTCTGTTAAGGTTATGTTAAATAAATTGTTCAACGCATAAACACATGTGAATTTATTTTGCGAACAAATTGCTTGAAATAAAATGTAAATGAATGTATAATCATGAAACATAGAGAAAGGAAAGGTGGAAATAATTTTCACCGAGGTGACAAAATGACACGTGTATATAACTTTAGTGCCGGTCCCGCATGCTTACCAGAATGGGTTTTAACCAAAGCTGCGAATGAAATGTTAGATGCTCATAATAGTGGAATGAGCGTTATGGAGATGTCCCACCGTTCCAGTGAATTCAAAGATATTATCGATACTTGTAAAGGTAGATTAAAAAGATTGATGAATATCCCAGATGAATATGAAATCTTATTCTTACAAGGTGGAGCTTCTTTACAGTTTACAATGGTTCCTTTAAACCTTGAAAAACATAACGTAGATTTAATCAATACAGGTCAATGGACAAAAAAAGCTTTAAAAGAACATGAAAAATTAGGAAAAGTAAATGTAGTTGCTTCAAGTGCAGAGGATAACTTTACATATATTCCTAAAATCAAACAGGAAGATTTAAGTGAAGATTCTGATTATGTATATATTTGTGAAAACAATACTATATATGGAACAAAATATAAGGAATTACCTCCACATGAAGGTAAACTTTTAGTAGCTGACTTATCAAGCTGCATATTAAGTGAAAGAACAGATGTATCCAAATATGATTTAATCTTCGCCGGAGCTCAAAAAAATATGGGACCTGCAGGATTAACGGTTGTTATCATTAAAAAGGATTTAATTGGCTTAGCAGATGAAAAAACACCTAGCATGTTAAATTACAAGACATATGCTGACAATGATTCAATGTTCAATACACCACCGACTTATGCTATCTATATTTGTGGGTTAGTTCTTGAATGGCTAGAGACACAAATTGGTGGCTTAGAAAATATGGAAAAAATCAATCGTGAAAAAGCAAAATTGCTTTACGATTACATTGATACTTCTAAGCTTTATTCAAATCCAGTAGCAAAAGAGGATCGTTCTTATACAAATGTTCCTTTTGTCACAGGAGATAAGGAATTGGATGCTAAATTTGTTAAAGAAGCAAAGGAAGCTGGAATCGTTAATATTAAAGGTCATAGAACCGTAGGAGGAATGCGTGCAAGTATCTACAACGCCATGCCATTAGAAGGTGTACAGGCTTTGATCGCATTCATGAAGAAATTTGAAGAGGAGAATTATAATGCCTAAAATAAAACTTTATAACAACATTGCCCAAATTGGTTTAGATCAATTTACTGAAAATTATGAAGTAAATGAAAACATGGATGACGAAGATGCAATTCTTGTTCGTAGTGCAAATCTACATGATATAGAATATGGTGCCAATCTTAAAGCTATTGCTAGGGCAGGGGCCGGTGTCAACAATATTGATATTGATACATGTACAAAAAAAGGAATTGCCGTATTCAATACACCTGGTGCAAATAGTAACGCTGTAAAAGAACTTGTGTTTGCAGGTATGTTACTTGCGAGTCGTGATATTTATCATGGTATTGAATGGATCCAAACACAAAAAGACAACGATAACATCGCTAAAGATGTGGAAAAACAAAAAAAGAAATATGCAGGTCATGAACTAACTGGTAAATCATTAGGAGTTATTGGATGTGGTGCCATTGGTATTCAGGTTGCCAACTTGGCCTTACGTTTTGGTATGAAGGTATATGGATATGACCCATATATGTCAGTTGATGCTGCTTGGAATTTATCTCGCTATGTTAATCACGTAACAAATATCGATGATTTATATAGACAATGTGACTTTATCACTATTCACGTTCCATTAAATGATGGAACTAAAAACTTCATCAATAAAGACAGCTTCGACAAAATGAAAGATGGCGTAAAGCTATTAAACTTTGCCCGTGGCGGATTGGTTGATGAAGATGCATTATTAGAAGCATTAGATGAAAATAAAGTAGCTGCCTATGTAACTGACTTCCCTAGTCAAAAAGTTATTCAAAATGACAAAGTAATTGCCATTCCACATTTAGGTGCTTCAACCGAAGAAAGTGAAGAAAACTGTGCTGTCAAAGCAGCTCAAGAATTAATGGATTATTTAGAATTTGGTAATATCTCAAATTCTGTTAATTTGCCAAATGCTAAAATGGATATGAATTCTCCATTTAGAATTACTTGTATCCATGACAATAAGCCTAAAATGATTTCTCAAATTACAGATATTTTGAAGGATGCCAATATCGAAAACTTGATGAACAAATCAAAGAAAGATATTGCGTATACAATCATTGATTTAGATTCTAAAGTAGACACTACATCTATCGAAAAAATCAACGGTATGATTCGCGTATCTACATATAGTAAATAGGAGTGTATTATGATTGATGCACACACACATTTAGAAAATGGTGATTTAAGCATAGAATATGTTCATAAGTTCATTGATGCTGCAAAAGAAAAGGGAATCACACATCTTCAAATTCTTGATCATACGCACCGATTCTTTGAATTTAAAGACTGTTATAAAAGAGTTTGTGAAGTATCTCAGTTACAGGAAAAATGGTTTCTAAAAAAACAAAAAAACTCCATAGATGACTATTTAAAATTAATCGAAGCATTAAAAAAAGAAACTTTTGACATTGATGTTCGCTTTGGACTCGAAGTGTGCTACACGCCTGAAACAGAAAGTCTATTATCCTCCATACTCCAAAACTATAATTTTGACTTTCTTATAGGTAGTGTCCACTCAGTCGATGGCTACCTATACGATATGGATGCCTTTTCTAAAGAATTGCTTTGGAACAAGCGTAATTCTTCTGATATCTATAAATCCTATTATGACTCTATTGAAAAGCTCATCAAATCCAATCTTTTTGATCAAGTCGGTCATCCAGATGTAATTAAAATGTATTCAATTGATCCAGGCTACGATTTACATCCTACCTACCATAAAATCGCTAAGCTAGCAAAAGAATACAATATCAAAATGGAAGACAATACAAAAGCCCATTATTCTTATCATCATCCAGATATTGGTTTAAATGATGATTTTAGAAATATCCTAAAAGAAAATAATGTACAAATTGTGACCGCAAGTGATGCACATTATCCAAGTGATGTTGGTCGCTGCTTTGAACTATTAGATCCTAGATAAGTCTAGGGTCTTTTTTTGACTAATAAAAAGGGGCAGAAATTAATCTGTCTGCGTTTCTTTATTAACTAAAAATACACTTAAACTAACAAGTAAAAGGGCAATTAAACTTGATAGTTGGAATGCTTGATTTGATTCATGAAGGACAATACTTGATAGAATAACACCAATAATAGGTGTTACACACATATAAACACCAATCTTGCTGACAGGATTCACAGATAACAATAATCCCCAAATTGTGTAGGCAATTGCTGAAACAAGTGCTAGATGAATCAATACAAGAAGTCCTAGACTCCATCCAAATGAAATACGGCCACCCATTAAGCATCCTATTATCGCTAATAGAATGCCTCCAAGTGAAAACTGATATCCACTTAATAATACGGCATTTTGATTTTGGGTAAACTTTTTAATAAAGGCAGCCGATATAGAACCACATAATTGTGACATCAATACAAAGCCTTCACCATTAAGTGAAAAGTTTGCACTTGCTCCACTAATATTCATAAATAAAATACCTAAAAATCCAATAAAGCACCCAACTGCTTTCCGTATTGTTATTTTTTCATAATGAAATATTAAACTTGCTACCAATAAAGATATAAAAGCACTGGTTCCTGAAATAATGGAACCGTTAACGCCCGATGTATGTGAAAGTCCAATATAATAGAAAAAGTATTGTCCTGCGGTTTGAAAAAGTGCTAATGTACAAATGCCTTGGATATTTCCTTTTTTAGCTATTAATACTTTCTTTTGTAATAATGATCCAAAGAGTATGACTAAAAGGCCAGCCAACATAAAACGAATCCCTGCAAACATTAAAACACTTGGCACGCCATCGATATTGAATAATTTATATCCCCATTTAATAAAGGGAGCTGCACTTCCCCATAATGTACAACACAACATCGCTAGCAAAAATACATGCAATGGTTTCTTAAAAAATTCCCTATTCTGCATATTAAAACTTTATCCTTCCTTTTTTTCCTCTAATTCCATCCATCGATTGGTTAATGTTTCAAGTTCTTCTTCTTTCTGTGTTCTCAAATCACTTAATTCTTTTAATTTTGTGAAATCATTTTGACACTCATTCATCTGATGGTCTAAAGCTTCCATTTCATCTTCTAATAATTCCATCTTTTCTGGTAATTGCTCAAATTCTTTTTTCTCCATATAGGATAACGAAGATCTTTTCTTCTTCTCAACTGACTTCTGTACAACTACCTTCTTATTTTCATCTTTTGATTTCACTAAATAATCACTATATCCACCACTATATTGTTTAAATGTTCCATCATCTTGATGAACAAATACTTTATCCACAACACGATCTAAGAAATAACGATCATGACTTACAGTAATGATAGCTCCTTGAAAATCATCCAAATAATCTTCTAATACATCTAATGTCAAAATATCCAAATCATTCGTAGGCTCATCTAATAAAAGGATATTTGGTTCTTGCATTAAAACTCTCAAAAGATAAAGTCGTCTTCTTTCTCCACCTGAAAGTCTTGATAATGTTGTATAATGCATATTTCTTGGAAATAAGAATCGTTCTAGCATTTGTGCAGCACTTAAAGTCATTCGATCATATTCAATAACCTTAGAAACTTCTTCTATATAGTCAATAACACGCATATTCAAATCTACGCCTTGATCTGCTTGCCTAAAATATCCTATCTTTACTGTCGTTCCATATTCAATTGTTCCATAGGTTGGTTGTTTCAATCCTGCAATTACATCTAATAACGTTGATTTTCCACATCCATTTTCACCTATGATTCCAATACGGTCTTGGCGTAATAACACATAATTAAAATCATGGAATAATGTCTTTTCAGGGTATGTAAAACCAAGATTTACACATTCTATCGTTTTATTACCTAAACGTTGCATTGCTGCATTGATTTTTAATGACTCTTCTTGTTGTTTAAAACGTTTTTGACGTAATTCTTCAAATCTTTGAAGTCGACTATTGGATTTTGTTCCACGCGCCTGTACACCAGCTCTAACCCACTCTAATTCCTTTTTATATATGTTCTTATGTTTTTGAACAGCCACCTTTTCTTGTTCAATTCGCGTTTCTTTATTCTCTAAATACACTTCATAATTTCCATTATGAATATAAAGGTCTCCTTGATCCAATTCAATCATCTTCGTGCATACTCGATCTAAGAAATAACGATCATGTGTAACCATAAAAATAGCACTTTTTGAACGAATTAAATAGTTTTCAAGCCATTCCACCATATCATTGTCTAAATGGTTTGTGGGCTCATCTAATAACAACAAATCACAACTTGTACATAAAGCTAAAGCGAGAGCTACTCTTTTTCTTTGTCCACCTGACATATTGGACATAGCACTTTGAAAATCTATAATGCCTAGTTTTGTTAAAATAGATTTTAATTCAAATTCAGCTACTGGATGTTCATTCTTTGCGTTTACAAGCTGAATCTCATCCCACACACAATCTGTTTTAAATTCTGGATTTTGAGGTAAATAATGAATTTTAATTCCATTCTTTTTAATAATTGTTCCTGCATCGTAGTTTTCAATACCTGCTAATATTTTTAATAAAGTACTCTTTCCTGTACCATTCACACCAATTAAGGCTATTTTATCTGTATCTTCTATCGTAAAACTTGCATTTTTTAAAATACATTTATCATTTATATTCTTTTTTAAATTTTCTGTTGAAATTAACATAACATCACCTTGTGTTCTATTATATAATAAATTTTGAGGTGACATGTATGAAACTTATTAAAAATATCCAAATTTATGCACCAGAAAATCTTGGTGTAAAAGACGTATTGATTTCAGATTCTAAAATAGAAAAAATCGACAATACAATCAAATTTCCATATCCTATTGAAACCATTGATGGAACAGGATGCATTTTAACCCCAGGCTTAATTGATCGCCATGTTCATATTACTGGTGGCGGTGGTGAAGCTGGTTTCATTTCTAGAGCAAGACCTATTGATGTAAAAGAGATATTAGATGCAGGTATCACAACCGTCATTGGATTATTAGGTACTGATGGATATACAAGAAGTACAAAAGAACTATTTGCGAAAGCGAAAGAATTAACACAGAAAGGTGTTCATGCATATATCTTAACCGGTAGCTATGCATATCCTAGCAACACATTAACACAGTCTATGGAAGATGATATTGTATTTATTGATAGCATTCTAGGTGTAAAGCTTGCATTGAGTGACCATAGATCTACTCATATAAACAATGATGAATTGATTCATATGGCTTCTAGAATTCGTACAGCAAGCCTAATTGCCGGAAAACAAGCTAACCTAACAATTCATATGGGTGATGAAAAACAAGCTCTAGAGCCCGTTTTTAACGCCTTAGAAAAAGCTGATATTCCTATTTCATTATTTCAGCCAACTCATTGCACAAGGAATCCGTATTTATTTGAGCAAGCTAAGAAATTTGCTGATTTAGGAGGAACAATTGATTTAACTTGTGATGGAAATGGTAAAACATTAAGCTATATTCAACAAATCAAAAATACTGATAAAGTTACTATTTCTAGTGATGCACAAGGATCATGGTCTACTTATAATGAGGATGGTTCCGTTAAAGAGATTGGTATCACACCTATTTCTAATTTAAAAAATGAATTTATCCTCTTGAAAAATGAATTAGGTTATGAAAAAGCACTCCCATTTTTCACTCAAAATGTTGCGAATGTCTTAGGCTTTAAGAACAAAGGTCAAATCAAAGAAGGATTTGATTGTGATTTAGTTATTTGGAAAGATGATGAAATACAACATGTAATCACAAATTTATAAGAAAAAAAAGGCACTGAAGATGATTCAGTGCCTTAATTATTCATTAATATTAAATTACTTAACGAATTGTACAATTGCCATTGGAGCTGCATCTCCACGACGGATACGTGTTTTTACAACACGAGTGTATCCACCATTACGATCTGCATATGCTGGTCCAATTTCATTGAA
>ERZ857629.607-NODE-607-length-47193-cov-26.564746_pt1 | contig 47193 bp, 35 predicted proteins | sample MGYA00519700_ERZ857629 | MGnify/ENA primary metagenome ERZ857629 (study PRJEB31778, sample SAMEA3449351) | human gut metagenome | biome: human gut; feature: human-associated habitat; material: faeces | place: United Kingdom | collected 2010/2012 ... | reverse complement strand
TGCGAAGCATTCCACTTTGCTCCAAGGCTGTTTTTTATGTTTTTGTTTTTGGTTCCATTCACGATTCGACAACAATGCAGAATCTATCCCCAGGAATTTTTCCACAGAACGGTGGTTTGCTATCGGTTTTATCAATACCTGCTATTCATACAATCATTGGCCGATGCTTTTTTGGGCTGTGGGAAGTTTGTACTTTTGCAGCTGAAAAAAGGAGATATATTATGAAATTAGTTGTAGAATTTTTGATGAGTATCTGTCATGGTGTTGTTGATTTTGTTTCTTGTATAGGTAAATTGCCACGCAAATTGTGGAGATTCAATAAAAAGCATCATTGCATCACCTACGATAACAATTCTATTGATTCACTTTATGACTGGGACGATGACGATGATTTCTAAGACTCTACAACTTCACAATAAGTGTGAAGACGCCAATGTGATTCGACGAATGAAGGTGCTGCTGAAGGTGGGCTGCAAACTGATGGAGAGTTCTGCCGACACGCAGCGCATTTTGCGCAACATGAAGCGCACGGCAGCGTTCCTCGGCTTCAAGGAGGAGAATTTACAGATTTACGCTGACTACAATTTGCTGATGGTGAACTACAGCGACGACCGCTGTTCGTACACCAAATTCCAGCGTTGCTCCAACCATGCCATTGACATGGCTGGCATCAGCGCAATCAGTAAGCTCTCGTGGCGTGCCATCGCCAACGACTACACCCTCGACCAGTTTGAGGAGGAGTTCGATGAAATCTGTGCTCGCCCACGCGTCTACAAGCCTTGGCAAGTGGCTCTGGGTGGCGGTCTGGCATGTGGTGGCTTCTGCATTCAGTTTGGCTGCGACTGGCCTTCGTTCTTCTACGCTTCTATCGCTGCCGCAGTGGGATTGCGTATGCGCATGTATTTGGCAAGCAAAAAAATGAACCCATATATCAATATCACGATAGTGGCATTTGTCAGCACCATGATTGCGTGGATGTTTGGCGTGGCCAACACCACCACCGCTTTGCAACTGCCTGCGTGGATTCAGACCACCACGCCGTGGCATCCGATGATGGCTTGCGCCCTGTTTATTGTGCCAGGTGTGCCTCTCATCAACTTTGTGAGCGATATGCTGTCAGGGTTCCAGCAGGTGGGCGTGACGCGCGCCATCAACACGCTGCTCATGGTCCTCGCCATGGCGTTCGGCATCTCGTTTGCTATCGAGGTGGTGGGTATCGATAATTTCGTAAACGACTTGTCGATGACACCGCACCACGAATATTGGGAATTTTCAATCGCCGCTGCCATTTCAGCTATGGGCTTTTCAATGATTTTCAACACGCCCCGCCGTTTGTTGGGTGTGGTGGCTATGGGTGGCGTGATAGCCGTCTGCACCCGAAATTTCGTTAGTCTTGGCGCCAGCAATGGAAATGTAGGGCTCGACATGGGACCTATTATCGGTTCGCTGGTGGGCAGTGCGCTGATTAGCATCATCTGCATCAAAGCCATTCACTGGCACCACACACCGCACCACTGCTTGAGCATTCCGAGCGTGATTCCGATGATTCCAGGCGTGCTGATGTATCGTGCGCTGTTTGCCATCATTAAAATGCACGGCGTGGTGGGCGAAGTGACCGTGGCGATGAACAACGGTATGCGCGCCTCGTTCATCATCATCTGCATCGCCATAGGTGTGGCAATCCCGAATATCTTTGTCCGCCGACTGATGCTGCCAAAGCACGAGAAGCGAATGCTGATGGAGCACCGTATGAGAAAGGATAATTTTACCAATATTACGCAAAAAAAATATTAACTTTGTAAATTGTATTACAAAGTGTATATTTTTTTATGGAATTAAGGTGTCTTAAAGCATTCGTCACTGCCGCAAAACGGCTCAACTTTTCAGAAGCAGCAAAGGAAATGTGCGTAACACAAAGCACATTCTCGCAAACAATCAAACAACTGGAGGAAGAACTGGGAACGGTGCTCTTTTACCGCACATCGCATAAAGTGTCGCTCACGAAGGCTGGCGAGGAACTGCTGCCTTTTGCCGTCACCACTATCGATTCTGCCGATAATTGCTCTCGCCGCATGAATGATTTGCGCGAACTGAAGTGCGGTTCGCTGAACATTGGCGTAACGCACTCGTTCAATATGGTGATGCACGAAACGCTGAAAGACTACATGAAACTCTATCCCGACATTTTCCTCAATATTGTGTACAAGCCCATGACCGAGTTGATCAACAGGATGATGAACCACGAACTCGACTTCGTGCTCTCGTTTCGCCCGAAGGATAATTATCCGCTCATCGAGTCGCATCTGCTGTTTGAAGATGTGCTGTCGGTGATTGTGCGCCGCGACAGCCCGTTGGCAAAGCACGAGAAAGTGAGCCTCGCCGACTTAGTGGATTATCCTGCTGTGCTTCCTGCCAAGGGACTGCAAGCGCGCAACGTGCTCGACCGCATTCTTTCCGAAACCAACACCCAACTCAATGTGCGTGCCGAAATGGACGAGGTGACACCGCTTCTGCGCCTGGTGCGCAACACGGGGCTATACACCGTGCTTTCGTCATCGGCCACGGAAGATGTCGACGACCTGGTGGCAATACCCATCAACCACGACGGCTGCCACATGGAAGGCTGTGTGCAGACTTTGAAGGGCGTTTATAAGAATATGGCATCAAAAGAATTTATCCGCATTCTGTGCGAAACCTCGTTGGTGAAAAAACGCATCACCGACTGGCTCCGCTAAATCTATTCGACAGATATAAAATGGCTGCGTCGCAATCCTTGAAAGGTTGCGACGCAGTTTTTTGTTTTTTTTGCCGTGTTATCGGTGTTGGCGATTGTGGCTATTTCTTTTTTGAAGCGGGCTTTGGTGCAGCCTTGGTGGTTGCTTTTTTTGTTGTCACTTTCTTTGGGGCGGCTTTTTTCTTGGCGGTTTTGCGCTTTGGTGGGAGCATACGCAGCACTTGCACGCTGCGTGATGGCAGGTAGAGTTTCAGCCAACCCAAGTGCGCCTCGTTGTAAAGGTCGTCGTGCTGGGTAAGGTGGTGAATGGTGCTGTCGATGTTGCCGTATCCACCGTATTGTGCGCTGTCGCTGTCCATCACAGGCTCGTATTCGCCTTCGGGAGCCAAGATGCCGTAGTCGGAGAACGACTTGAATGGGTGGAAGTTGAACACAAACACCAGATTGCCACGCATGAAGGCGAGCACTTGGTCGTCGTCCTTATCCCACAACTTTCGGATTGGCAATTTCTGGAAGCCGTGTTGGCCGCCCAGCAGGTGCATCATATCGGTGTCCCAGTTGTTGAGGAACTGGTACTTCAAGTCTTTGCGGTCCACCAAATCCCACTGGCGACGAGCATATTTGTGGCTCCAGCCGTTGCCCTCGCGTGGGAAGTCGATCCATTCGGGATGTCCCCATTCGTTGCCCATGAAGTTGAGGTAGCCGCCGTTGATGGTCGAGGCTGTTGCCAAGCGAATCATCTTGTGCAGCGCCACACCGCGATCCACCACAGCGTTGTGGTCGTCAACCATCATGTGCCAATACATTTCCTTGTCGATGAGGCGGAAAATGATGGTCTTGTCGCCCACCAAAGCCTGGTCGTGGCTCTCGGCGTAACTGATGGTTTTCTCGTCGGCACGTCGGTTGGTGAGTTCCCAGAAAATGGAGCCGGGCTTCCAATCCTCGTCCTTCTTCTCCTTGATGGTCTTGATCCAGTAGTCGGGAATGCCCATCGCCATACGGTAGTCGAAGCCCATGCCGCCGTCTTTAAATGCGCGTGCCAGTCCTGGCATACCGCTCATTTCCTCGGCGATGGTGATGGCGTGAGGGTTCACCTCGTGAATCAGTATGTTGGCAAGGGTGAGGTAGGTGATGGCGTTGGTGTCTTGCGAGCCGTCGTAGTAGTCGTCGTAGCTGCCAAACGCCTGTCCCAGTCCGTGGCTGTAATAGAGCATCGAGGTCACGCCGTCGAAGCGGAAACCGTCGAACTTGTATTCATCGAGCCAGAATTTGCAGTTGCTCAGCAGAAAGTTGATTACGGCATTTTTTCCATAGTCGAAGCAGAGCGAATCCCATGCTGGGTGCTCGCGTCGGCCGTCGCCGTAGAAGTACTGGTCGTAACTGCCGTCGAAGCGTCCCAGACCCTCCACCTCGTTTTTCACGGCGTGGGAATGTACGATATCCATAATCACCGCCAAACCGTGGGCGTGGGCATCGTCGATAAGATGCTTTAGCTCTTCGGGAGTGCCGAAGCGGCTTGATGCAGCGTAGAAACTCGACACATGGTAGCCAAACGAGCCGTAGTAGGGGTGCTCCTGAATAGCCATAATCTGAATGGCGTTGTAGCCCAATTTCACGATGCGTGGCAACACCTCGGTGCGAAATTCCTCGTACGAGCCTACTGCCTCCTTGTTTTGCGCCATACCGATGTGGCACTCGTAGATGAGCAGCGGATCGACCGTAGGCACGAAGTCGTGTACCTTAAACTCGTAGGGCTTTTCAGGGTTCCAAACCTGCGCCGAGAAAATCTTGGTGGTGTCGTCTTGCACCACGCGTGTGGCGTAGGCTGGGATGCGTTCGCCCCAACCGCCATTCCAGTGCACATGCAGCTTAAAGAGGTCGCCGTGCGCCATGGCGCGTTCAGGCAGGTTGATTTCCCAGTTGCCGTCGGTGAGTCGCTTCATGCGGTAGGGTTCACACTCTGTCCATTCGTTGAACGGCCCCACAATGTAGATGTCGGTGGCATTTGGCGCCCATTCACGGAATGTCCATCCATTATCAGTGCGGTGCAAGCCATAGTAATTGTAGGCGTTTGCAAAATCGCTGAGCTTGCCCTTGCCGGCAAGTTCCTTCATTTTTTTCAACGCATCTTCGTGTCGGCCCTCAATGGCAGGCGCAAACGGCTGAAGCCAAGGGTCGTCTTTGATAATAGGAAGTGACTTTTTCATATTTTTGAGCATACATTGTGGCGGAGAAATCTCCGCTGAGTAATAATCATGTTTTTTTGTGATAAAGCAAAGTTACTGCTAAATTATCAAAAAAACCACATCCGCCCTCATTATTTCGCCCACCCGCCACTGCAATCGGTTGCAAAAACTTGCAAATGGCGACGAAAATCAAAACGCCATTATGTGTGTAATTGGAATGATTTTTGCTATATTTGTAAAATAAAAATTTAGGATTATGAAAATAGGAATCATTGGGGCTGGCAACATGGGTGGCGCTATCGCAAGAGGATTGGCTGCCGACCCTGATTTCTGCACAGCCGACATTACCGTTTGCTCGCCTAACAACCATGGCGAACTCGATGCGCTGAAGGCCGACTATCCCGATATGAATGTGGACACCGACAACGAGAAGGCTATACTTGGCACCGACATCATTATCCTTGCCGTGAAGCCGTGGCTGGTGTATGACGTGATGGATCCGCTTTCGCCCAAAATTCAATGGGAAAAGCAGATGCTGGTGTCGGTGGCGGCAGGTATCACTTTGTCGCAACTCGAAGACCTTTCGCTTTGCACTCCGCCTGCCGTGTTCCGTGTGATGCCCAACACCGCCATAGCCGTGCGCAAGAGCATGACTTTCATTTGCTCCATTGGCGCAAGCGATGAGCAAGTCAAGAGCGTGAGCGACATCTTCAGCCGCCTTGGCTCGGTGATGGTTATCGATGAAAACCAGATGACGGCGTGTATGGCTTTGGCTTCGTGCGGCATTGCCTACGCTATGCGATATGTGCGTGCTGCAAGCGAAGGGGGCGTGGAACTGGGCGTGAAAGCCGACCTTGCGAAAGACATCGTGCTTCAAACCATGCAAGGCGCTGCGGCATTGCTCCAAGCCACAGGCGCGCACCCTGAAGCCGAAATCGACAAGGTGACTACCCCCGGCGGCATCACTATCAAAGGTCTCAACGCTATGGAAGCCCACGGCTTCACCACCAGCGTGATTGAGGGTCTGAAAGCATCGAAATAGATTTTTTTAGAAATTAGAAGTTAGAAGTTAGATATTAGAAATTAGAGTACTCTGATTTTCTCCCGAAAAATAGAAAGAAATTAAAAGATATGTCAGTAAACAAAGTAATTCTTCTTGGTAACGTGGGCAAAGACCCTGATGTTCGTTACCCACAGCAAGGGCAATGCGTGGCTTCGTTCACGCTTGCCACGTCGGAACGCTATTCCACCGCCAACGGCCCAGCCGAGCGCACAGAGTGGCACAATATCGTGGTTTGGGGCAAACAAGCCGAAATCGTGGAGAAATATGTGCGCAAAGGCACCAAACTCTACATTGAGGGCAAACTCCGTACACGCCAATGGGAAGACCGCAACGCCATTAAGCGCTACGTGACCGAGGTGTATCCCGATACCTTCGAACTCCTCGGCAGCCGTCCACAGACTGGCGACCCACAAGCCCCAGCCGCACCCGAAAAGGCTCCATTCTAATCCCCCTCCAAAGCCCCACACGCAAGGCTTCGGAGCAAAAAAGATGCTGAACTGCGTGGAAATGTGCAATTTTTCACTACATTTCCACGCAGTTCAGCATTATTTTTGTATCGGATTTACTGTTCAGTGGAAAAATACTGGGGGACTGAAACAAAAACATAAAAAACATACCAAGGGACGGTTCTTCTGGTATGTTTCCAATGTGTTATTGCCGTTTGTGTCGAAACATGCCAAAGGCATGTCCCTACGCTATGATGCAATTTGCACCCTCGGCATCGGAGATGCCGCATTATGCGAAACACCATGCAAGCGAAAATCGCAGAGCGATTGAGCGCAGCTTGGTGACAAGAGCACGGTGGGGGACGAGCCTCGGAGAGGGTCGGTTATGATTGTTAAGAATAGGTTGATATCACGACCGACCCTCTCCGAGGCTCATATTGTGTGCACATTGCTATCACCAAGCTACGCGTCCTTGCGCGCAAGGACGCGTAGCTTGGTGTTTCGCATCATTTGGCATCTCCGATGCCTGCTCCTGCCGTTGTTTCAGTTTTCCCATAGTTTTTCCTCTGAGCCGCAATTTGTGCCCTCGGCTATTGTGGCAGACATAAATCATTGCATCTGCTGTGCAAAAGGTGGGGGGAGAGGGGTGTAAAAAAAAGAAAGCTGCTTTCCACCTTGTGGAAAACAGCTTCAAACTCTTTTTTTTGCTAATCGCTAAGATTATGCCTTAGCTGAGTCAGCGGCAACTGGAGCAGCAGCGCTATCAGCAGCAGCGCTATCAGCAGCTACAGAATCAGCAGCGCTATCAGCAACAGCAGCTACAGAATCAGAATTAGCAGCAGAAGCTGAACCAGCACCCTTGTTGCAAGAGAAGAAAGAAACACTAGCGATAACAGCAAGTAATAAAACTAACTTTTTCATTTTCGTAAAAATTTAAAATAATAAAACAATAATTTTCGTTGTTCAGTTTAAAATCGATGCAAATTTAAGACAAAAAACTCATATGCAAACTATTTTTCAAGTTTTTTTTTGTTTAAATTGCCGCAGTTGCATTTAATTTTTGTAAAAATTTGCCTTTTAATTTGTCTAACTCTCTAATAGTCTGCAAGATAATTAAAGATTTTTTGGTTTAATCGCCAAATGTTAAACCTTGTTAAACAGAAAAAGATGGGTTGTTTTCTTATAATTCATAAGGAAAAACGCGTGTTTTACCTATTAATGACTATATAAGAAGCGTTTGATACTACGTTTTGGAGTTTTTTCAAACTCGTTTGCGATAAGTTCAATTCTTGTGATGCGTTCGTAAGGGGCTACGAGTTTGTTAAGTTCGGTGCGAATCTCTTCCATCTTCTCTGGAAGTTGGTCGCGCGTTACGCCCATAGCGTCCATTGTATCGTAGTCGGGGTAAACGAGGCCCACGAGTTTTCCGCCACGGTCCACCACCAGACTTTCGTTTACGAAAATCATATTGTTGAGTTTAGCCTCGATTTCTTCAGGATAGATGTTCTGACCGTTTGCGCCAAGCAACATTGTCTTCAAGCGTCCACGGATAAACACGGTGCCGTCGGCGCTGAGCGTGCCCATATCACCAGTGTGCAGCCAACCATCGTCGTGAAGCACCTTGTCGGTGGCCTCATAGTTGTGGTAGTAGCCCTGCATCACGTTTTCGCCACGCACGCAGATTTCGCCAGGAATGTTTTCAGGGTCTTCGCTGTCGATGCGGCACTCCATGATACCAGGAAGAACGCGGCCTGCGCTGTGAGGCACAAATTCACGCCATGGAGTGTGGCTCACCAGTGGAGCGCACTCGGTCATGCCGTAGCCCACGGTGAATGGGAAACGGATTTTATAGAGGAATTCCTCCACTTCGGCGTTGAATGGCGCACCGCCCACGATGATTTCCTCGAAGCAGCCACCAAACGCATCAATCAGTTTCTTGCGAATCTGGTCGTAAATCTTTTCGTTGAGGTATGGCACAGCCAAAGCCCAGCGGAGCATACCCTTGCTGATCATTGGCACAATCATCTTAGAATAAATCTTCTCAAGCACGAGAGGCACCAGAATCACGAGGTTTGGTTTCACTTCGCCCATAGCCTTCACAATCACCTTTGGCGAAGGGATGCGGCCGAGCAATGTGATGTGCCCACCGATAGCCAATGGCGCAAGCATGTCGAACGCGCAGCCGTAGGCGTGGGCGAGAGGCAGGAACGAGAGGTGGCGTGAACCGTTGTAGCACAATCCGGAATTGATGCCATACACGATGTTGCCACAAAGGTTGTTGCCGGTAATCATCACACCCTTGCTGAAGCCAGTGGTGCCAGAGGTGTAGTTGATGTCCATCAGGCGATCGCCAGGCACTTCGGGGTACTTTATGTCATCTACGGTGAAACCGTTGGGATAAGCGGCAGCGAACTTCTCTTCGAGCGAAGCCAGCACATCAGCCACCACTTCCTCTTCCTTTTGCTCGTAGAGCGTGCGGTCGTCGAGCGAGAGAGCGGCGCGCACCATTCGCATATTCTCGAAGTCGAGGCTTTCCCAGTTGCTTTTGCTGGCGAAGAGCAGTTTTGCCTCGCTATGATTAACGATGTGTTGCGCATCGTTAGGGTTGAAGTCTTGAAGAATAGGAACAATTACAGCACCATAGGTGATGGTTGCCAAAAAGAGAGTCACCCAAGTGGGGTTGTTCTTGCCGATAATGGCAACGTGGTCGCCTTCTTGAATGCCGATTTCCTTGTAGAAAAGATGAATTTTTGCAATGTCGCGTGCGAAATCAGCGTAAGTGATGGTCTCTTTTGTGTTGTAATCAGTCAAGCATGGGCGGTCCCAGTTGTCTTTGAAACTCTGCTCAAAAATCTTGACAGTATTTTCTTTCATCATAATAGTCAATAATTTAAATGTAATTGCGAGTGCAAAGTTACTCATTATATTTTAATTTTTTGCACAAAACATCCCCAATTTGTGCAAAAAGGGCAGGGCAATATATATATTTAAGAAGTTAAGGAGTTAAGAAGATTAAGAAGTTAAGACGGCACCATCGGCTCTTGAAACGATGGTGCCCCTATCTGTTCCGTCGGACTTGTCGGACCGGTCGGACTTGTCTGACCAAAACTCGTAGACCTGTTGACCTGTAGACTCGTTGACTTTATAGGATTTCCGGCGGGGTGGTGGGGATGTGGGTGCTGAGCACTCGCCATGGCTTGGGGTAGAGGTTGTTGGCGCGGTTGCCGAGGTTGTTGGCGAAGCCGATGGGCTTGCCTCGGTAGGTGAGCAGCACATAGCCTCGTGGTGCGTCGGGCAGCACTATTGCTTCGCCACGCATATACGCCATGGCGGTGGCATAATCCACCTCGCTTTGGGCAAATGCCTCGCTCGAAAGGGCTGTGGAGAGTGCGAGTGCATGGCTTGGCACACAGTTTTTCCCCTTCACGGTGCCAACCGTCATGCCAGCCTGAAGCACACGCAAGTCGGCAAACAGTGGCATCAGCGGAGCGATGTCGGAAGGAATGGCAATTACCTCATCATTCGCCACGCTAAGGGCGTACAGCTTCGGATTTTCAAGCCAAGCATCCACGCCTCGTGGCACAGGAATGGCCTTCGCCTTTGCGCCCTTGCTCTTTTTGGCGCGCAACTCGGCACGGCGTTCGTCGTCGGGCTTACGCAGCACCGCCATAAACAGTCCTTCGCCATTGGTGCGGTGAGGCATGAAGCGGTAGCAGTGGTAGGGGCTGTCGATGGCTGGGTGAATGTGCCAATCAGCCTCCACCGGAATCTCCACCGATTCGGCACCGTACTGCTCCACGATGTGCGCCACCATTTCCTCGTTTTCCTCACGGTTGTAGGTGCAGGTGCTGTAGATGAGCACGCCTCCGGGGCGGAGTGCCTGCCAAATGTCGGCAATGATGCTTTTCTGCAATGTGGCGCACTGCTTCACCAAGGTAGGTGTCCACTGGTTGCGTGCTTCCTCGTCTTTGCGCATCATGCCCTCGCCACTGCACGGCACATCGGTAGCCACCACATCGAAGAAGTGGTGGAGTTTGCCCAAGTCGTGTGGAGCGTTGTTGGTGACGATGCAGCGCGGACTTCCCCATTTCACGATATTCTCATGCAGCACACGCGCACGCGCCGGCATAATCTCGTTGGCTACCACCATCGAATCGGCAGGCAGCGCTGATATGGCTGTGGTGGTTTTTCCGCCTGGTGCGGCGCAGAGGTCGAGGTAGCGCACAGGCTCCTTCACCACATGCTTAATCACATGGTGGATAAACATCGACGAGGCGTCTTGAACATAATATCTGCCCGTCTGGAAATCGACATCGAAAGTGAACGGCATACGCTCCTTCAGGTATCGGCCAGTGGTGCACCATGGCACACGACCTGCGGTATCATCGCTCAAACTGATGCCACGGCCATCGTTCACACGAATCGCCACCGAAGGCTCGGTGGTGGTGATTGCCTCCAGCAGAGCATCGCACTCATCGGGGAGAATGTGGCGCATCTGCGCTGTAAAATCGTCGGGAAGTTTTATCATATCGTCCGTCATTTAAAAAGGCTGTGCCGCGATGTATGTGTGCGGCACAGCCTCCGATATTTTGCTATCGAGAGCCTGGCCAAAGCCGGCTCCGTGCGTATGCTAATCGATTAGAGAAGAGTGGCAGGGTCGAGGTTCTTGCCTTCGATATCCTTGAAGTAGCGGTAAGTGCCCACCTTCAATTCCATAGTTGCGTCTTCGTCGCAAATGATGATAGCTTTGCGGTGCATTTGGAGCACGCTGAGAGTACACATTTGTGAAACAGCGCCTTCTACAGCGTTGCGCAATGCAGGAGCCTTCTTGTAGCCGTTTGCGATAATCATCACGCTCTTAGCAGCCATCACGGTGCCAACGCCTACGGTGAGAGCGGTTTTAGGCACTTTGTTCACGTCGTTGTCGAAGAAGCGGCTGTTGGCGATGATAGTGTCTTGAGTGAGAGTTTTCTGACGAGTGAGTGAAACGAGAGAACTACCAGGCTCGTTGAAAGCGATGTGTCCGTCAGGACCTACGCCACCCATGAAGAGGTCGATGCCACCAGCAGCGGCGATGCGTGCCTCATATTCTTCACATTCCTTATCGAGGTCGGCAGCGTTGCCGTTGAGGATGTTCACGTTTTCCTTCTTGATGTCGATGTGGTTGAAGAAGTTGTTCCACATGAAAGAGTGATAGCTTTCAGGGTGATCTTCAGGAAGTCCTACATATTCGTCCATGTTGAAAGTCACAACATTCTGGAACGAAACCTTGCCAGCCTTGTTGAGCTCGATGAGTTTCTTGTACATGCCAAGTGGTGAGCTACCAGTAGGGCAACCAAGCACGAAAGGCTTTTCTGGAGTTGGGTTTGCAGCGTTAATGCGTGAAGCAACGTAGCACGCTGCCCATTCTGATACTTTGTCGTAATCAGGTTCGATGATAAGTCTCATAATCGAAAGATTTTTTTTAATTAGTTAGTTAGTATATTCCTCTTACAAAGTTACGAAAAATATCTCAATGCGCCGTGCTAATTCGCCACCTAAATTCAGATGGCCTATAATAGCGTGTAGGAAGCCCGATTTCACCCATTAAAGTCTGTTTTTTTAAAGTCAACGAGTCAACAGGTCAACGAGTTGTTTGGGGGATTTCGAATCTTCGAAATTTCGAGTTCCAGTGGATAAAAACCGCTCGCCTTCGGCGAAAAAACAAAACCCGGTAGGGACGTGATACTTCACGTCCGCCCATAATTGTAATACTATGTTGAATATCAATCATTTGGAGCGGATGCGAAGTATCGCGTCCCTACCATGGGAAATCGTTTTGGGAGATTCGATGTGAGTGGTGGGGTGAAAAAAAGTAGGAAGGAAGCGGGGTGGGGCGCTTCCTTCCTACTTGGGGATTTATTTGAGGTTATCTTCTTCTTTTTTTCTTTGAAGTGGTTTCCTCTTTTTTAGCGGATTTTTTCTTTTTGTTGGCTTTTGGTACTTTGAGCTTGTCGCCTGTGTGGAGCATGTCGGCATCCTTCAACTGTGGATTAGCCTTGCGGAGCTGGTCGGTGCCCAAACCGTAGCGGTGGGCGATGCGTTCAAGCGATTCGCCTTCACGCACGCTGTGGCTTGTTGGACGGGCTTCTTCCTCCTTCTCTATATTAGGATTATGATTGTTGTTTTAACATTGTTGATTTTTTTGAAATAATATGCTCTACATTAAAAAAATGTGGTGTATATTTGTATAGAAAAATAACAAATATTGGTATGGAGAATAATAAAAAAATAATTGCTCTTGCGCAAAGAGCAAATGTTTTAGTTAGGGAAACTTTCGACGGACAACCGATAGTAATATATGACGACCATAGATGGATTCTGAATGTGCTTTTCAAAGTATTTAAAGAAAAGACAATGCCAAAGCCAAATTTGATATATTTTGATGCCCATGATGATGCAGAAAAATCTGAGGGTCGATCTAAATTGCTAAATAAAATTGGTGTTAATTCATTGGAAGAAGCTACAGAAAAGCAATTTGGTGCTTTTGTGGACTATGATTGTCAAACGAATGACGGGGGGTGGCTAACAACTGCATTGGAACTTGATTTAATTCAAGATGTTGTTAATATAGGAGGCCGACATAGTCACAACATAACTAATTTTAACGGAATATATAATAGCGAAGATAAGGTTAGTCATAATGTATTTACAATTAAAGAAGATTTAGAATATGCATTAGGCAGTAGAGGCTCCCTGGGTGACACTTGCACAGGTCAAGAGAATGAAAAACTGAGACTTTTTTTTGGTATTAATTCTTATTATCAGGGTGCCGTTAAAATTCGGTCTCCATATATTTTGGATTTTGACTTGGATTTTTTTACAATGTCTTGTGATGACTTTTCGACGCACGGATGGACACAGAAAATAGTTGACCGCAAATTTCCTTGTAATGGTTTTCAAACGACCTTTATGAAAAGTTTGATAAGAGAAGCGAGTTTGATTACCATCTGTAGAGAGCCTGATTTTTGCGGTTCAATAGGGGACTCTAATCGAATTTTGAATTTAATTGATTTATATTTTTTTGATGGTAGAATAGGAACTGAAGTGACAATTTAAACTATTTGATGTTATAACTTTGAATAGCTGCGTATGCAAAGATTGTTAAATTAGAAATCAAACATTGGGCTTAGCCTTTTATTTAAGTAAAGATGTAGAAACAAAAAAAGACTTTATAGTATGGATAAAAAACCTTGTAAAATAATCAAATTTATGAAGATGAATAATGTCCGTTTACAGGATATTATTGATTTTTTTAATGAGCATCCAGAGAATGCTCCAAAAGATTATAAATATCATACAAGGTTGTCACGTAAACAAGTTGAACTGTTGGAGGATGCTTTAATCATAAATCAAGTTCCTTTTACCATTGGGAACATAGTTTTTTTCGACTCTTATTATCAAATTAATGTTTTCTCTAATGGAAAGAATGGGAAATTCATAAAACCATTAATAATTAATGACAAGAACTCTCGTAAAGTCTTTAATTTAGTCAAATTATATTTCCGCAATAAACTTCCTAGTGGTATTGCGATTATGTTTTCTCCAAACAAAGTGGTCGATATTAACCCAAAAATTGACCTTGATTATTTTGTGAGAACTTTACAAAAAAACACATCTGAAAATGGGAAGTGGGCTGATTTTGTCGATTTTGAAAAGAAAAGGACATTGTCAGAGTTTTATTCTGAAAGTCAAGGTAAAGTTGAGTATGCTGTTTCTTTGAAGAATATATATATAGACTATTTAGTAGGTATGCAGAGTCCTCAAAAGCTGATTCGAGCATACGAATTTATTGATTTTGAGCGAGAGGATTGTTTTATATTCTCTATTTCTCTCGGCTATGAAAGGACTGCTATAGTTTTCGAAAATGTTAATTATGCTCGAGCTTCTTATGTGTTTGTTTGTGAAAATGATAGCTATGAAGATGCTATAAATAAGGTTTTCTCTTTCTTTTCCGATGAAAATATTGCAAATAAAAGATATTCATTGCATTTAAAGTCCATTAAACCTCTGTTATTTAATTCCATTCAGTATTATGTGGTTTTACACAATTCGTTTAAAAATTGGGTGAAACATCTTAAAAAAGTGCTGGAAGTCGACATTGAAGACAAACTCCATATTCAATTCCAGCCAGGCTTAAAAACCGCATCTCCATGTGTGTTAAGACAGATTCAAGAGCAAAAGATTAATCCAAAAAATAAGCATGAACAAATAAAAAAAGTTCTCTTTGACCAATTGGTGTTTAAATATGGTTGTGATTGTGTGGGCTCCGAATTATTTATCGGTAATAATAGAATTGATGTGGCTGTAAAAAAGGGAACAGAATTTGATATTTTTGAAATCAAGACCTGTGCCACATCAAGGGCGTGCGTTAGAGAGGCTATGGGGCAAATACTTGAATATGCATATTTGGATTCTAAGGAGTCTATTTCAGGAATGTATATTGTTAGTGACTGTTATCCAGAACCAGACGTGGAAGAGTATCTGGAAAGAATTAGAAACCAACATGAAATACCTGTGTTTTATCTGATGCAGGAGCTACATACGGTAAATGTTAAATAAATGTAAGTGTCTTTGGTAGAAGTTGGAAACTCTGCGATATAATGGAGGTGAAAAAAAAGAAGGAAGGAAGCGGGGTGGGGCGCTTCCTTCCTACTTGGGGATTTATTTGAGGTTATCTTCTTCTTTTTTTCTTTGAAGTGGTTTCCTCTTTTTTAGCGGATTTTTTCTTTTTGTTGGCTTTTGGTACTTTGAGCTTGTCGCCTGTGTGGAGCATGTCGGCATCCTTCAACTGTGGATTAGCCTTGCGGAGCTGGTCGGTGCCCAAACCGTAGCGGTGGGCGATACGTTCGAGCGATTCGCCTTCACGCACGTTGTGGCTTGTTGGACGGGCTTCTTCCTCCTTCTTCGCTTTTCTTTTGCCTCTTCTGTCGCTATCGCGGTCAGCCTTTCTGCGCTTCGACGATTTCACCTCGTCGCTGTCGTCTCTCTTGCTGCGCTTGTTTGTTTTCGCCTTAGCCTTTGATCTTGCCGACTCTTCTTCAGCCACATGGCGAGTGACACGCTTGTTTGCTGTAGCCTTTTCCTTCTCGATGGCTTCTTTTTGCTTCTTGCTGTTGCTTGCAGTGGTAGGAACTGTTTCGGCCTTTTGCTTCTTGGCTGTGGCTGGAGCAGGAGCAGGGGTTTCGGTCTTTTGTTTCTTTGAACCTGTTGCGCGACCGTCGATCTCATCGTTCACGCTGTAAGATTTAGAGCGTTGCGATGTGGTGGTAGAAGTGCTCGCAGTGGTCTTTGGCGCTTCCTTCTTGGGTGCGGCTTGCTTGGCGGCAGTGCTTTGCTTCGCTTGTGCCACAGCGTAAGAAGTGGAGGTTTTTGGCTGCTCGGCTTGCTGCTTTCGCTCACCGGTGATTTTCAGCACCTGACCACGGCTCACGTGCTTGCGGTTGAGATTGTTGAGTGCCATCAGTTCTGCCACACTCATATTGTACTCGTCGGCGATGCTCTCGATGGTCTCGCCGCGTTTCACCTTGTGGTATTTAGCCTCCACACTCTCATTGTTGCTCACAGGGGTGGCGCTCACCGTAGGCTTAGCCTGTGCCACTTGGCGCTGTTCCTGTTTGGTCTTAACCACGCTCTTGGCGGCCTCTTGAGGGTCGACCATCTGCTGTGTCACAGAAGATGCGTGGTTGCCTGGTTCCACCACATCGCGAGTGGCGTAGAGGTCCTTGCGATAACTCATGATGCTGTCTTCCACCATAATATAGCTGTAGATTTGCTGTGATGGCAGCGCGAGCGAGTAGGGGTGAGTGTCGCCAGGAATGATGTCGTGGCGATATTGAGGATTGAGAATACGGATTTCCTCGATAGGAATGTTGAGCACACTGGAAATCTGGTTGAAGTTCACGCGGTGGTGCACCATCACCGTGTCGATAATCAGCGGCTTTTTCGACAGGGCAGGGTTGATGTTGTGCTTCTGATAGTTGTTCATCACATAGGTGGCAGCGATGAATGCAGGCACATAACCACGGGTTTCGCGAGGCAGATATTCGTAAATCGACCAGAAGTCGGGGTTTTCGTTGTCTCTGCTCTTGGCACGGCGGAGCGCCTTGTTCACATTGGCAGGGCCACAGTTGTAGGCGGCGATGGCCAGCGACCAGTCGTTGTAGATGCCGTAGAGCTGCTTGAAATAACTTGCTGCCGCATTACTTGAGCGGTATGGGTCGCGACGCTCGTCGACCAGCGAGTTCACTTCCAGTCCGAGACCCTTGCCGGTATCTACCATAAATTGCCACAGACCGGCGGCACCTGCGCTCGACACCACGTTAGGGTCGAGGGCCGACTCGATGATAGGAATGAACTTGAGTTCGTGTGGAAGTCCCTCTTTTTCCAGAGCGCGTTCGAAAATAGGCATGTAGTAGGGCGACATACCCAAGATTTGCGACACCATGGTGCGCTCTCTGGTGATGTAGCGGGTGATGTAGGATTTTACCACCTGATTGTAGGGGAGTTCAATTCCCGAAGGAATGGCTCTGAGGCGCTGAATGTATTCAGCGTCGCTCACTTCGTTTGGCGATTTGCTCTCCACGCTGGCATCGACCACCGCATAGTTTTGCAAATACCAGTTTTTCTGCATTTCCTGAGTGTTGATTTCAAAGCTGTAAGGATACACGATGGCCTCGTCGGTGATCGATTCCTTTAGCGATAAAATCGATTTCTTCTTTGGCGCAGCCGACATGGTCATTGCCGCAATCGCCAACACGATTAATGCGTTAAATCTGAAATTCTTCATACTTTATCGTCGTTTGTTTTTAATTCAAAAAGTAAAGGCACACTGAAGTCCGAGCGACGGTATTCGGGACTGCTTCGTGTCGATAGCGGCAGGGGCCACGTCCATCGTAAGGTCGGAGGAAATGTCGAAGTGTGCGAGTGAGGCGTCGACGTAAGCATCGACGATATTGATGAAATACACAGCCACCATGCTGATGATGCAAATGTCGCGATAGCGGCGGTAGTATGTTCGCTTGTTTTTCAGCGCGCGCGTGAGCCATTCCTTGTCAAGGTCGCTCTCCTTCACGGTTTTCGGGAAGAAGTTCATGTAGCTGCGCGTGTTGGGGTCGTTGTCGGTGATGTCGCGGTAGGCTTTGGTGTAGTCGCCGAGCATACGGTTGTTCCACGCCGTGCCGTAGCCGAGTCCCACGAAAGCACCCACCACAATCGGGATTTTCCAATAGCGGCGGTTGTAGATTTGTCCCAAGCCGGGGCAGAGTGCCGAGAGCCACATGGCGCGCTTAGGGTCGGGGTTGAACACACGGAGTTTGCCCAGGTTGGTGGCGGCTGCCGTGTCGGGCACGAAGGTGGCTTGCGCCAGAATCAGCGAATCGTTGGGCTCGAATTTCACAGTGTCGCCAGCCTCGTCGAGCACAGGGGTGCGCTCGTAGGTGCTGGGTTTTACGTTGACGGCTGCCGAATCGGGGGGAGTGCTTGCCACAGCCTTATGCCCTCCGGTGCGAGTGCGTGTGGGCTTTTCGATGCCGCCAGTGGTCTGCGCCATGCTGCCCACAGGGCAAAGCACAAGCAGGCATAGTGCAATCACTGTGCCTACAAATGTGCGAATATGTTGGTTAAATACCTTTCTCACAAGGAGTTGCTTGCCTCTCCGCCCACTATCGAGCAGGTGGGGAAGCTATAATTAATGTTTTAATGTGTCAAAGATACGAATAATTCTCTCTAATTCCTCTTCGTTTTTGAAAGGAAATGAGATTTTTCCTTTACCGTCCTTATTGCAGGCAAACGAAACAGCCACGCCAAACGACTTGCTCAGGTGCTGTTTCAGCACATCGTAGTCGGCGTTGTTCACCTTTTTTGCAGGTGCTTTTGGCTCGGTGCTGCCTTCTTCGTTCATTTCCTTTGCCCTTTGCTCCACCTGACGCACCGAGAGTCCTTTTTTCAAAATCTCGTTGTAGAGTTTGAGTTGCATGGTGGGTTTCTCCACCGAGAGCAACGCTCTTGCGTGGCCCATGTCCACAGCCTTGTCGCGCAAGCCGAGTTGCACTTCAGCCGGCAGTTTCAGCAGGCGGAGGAAATTGGCGATGGTGGCGCGCTTCTTACCAATACGCTCGCTTAATCGCTCTTGGGTGAGGTTGTATTGGTCGATGAGTTTGCGGAAGGTGAGCGCAATTTCGATGGCGTTGAGGTCTTCGCGCTGAATGTTCTCAATCAGCGCCATCTCGGTGAGTTCGCTGTCGTTGGCGGTGCGCACGTATGCTGGCACGGTGTCGAGGCCGGCGAGTTTGGCAGCACGGTAGCGTCGCTCACCCGAAATAATCATATAGGTGCCGGCTTCTGCGCTGCGCAGAGTGAGGGGCTGGATAATGCCCAACTCGCGTATAGAGGTAGCCAATTCCTCAAGTGCCTCCTCGTCGAAGTTGATACGAGGCTGGTCGGGGTTTGGCTTGATGAGGTCGATTGCTATTTCATTGATAGCCGAACTGCCGCTCGGCTGCACATCGTCCATTGAGATGAGTGAGTCGAGTCCGCGTCCGAGTGCATTTCTCTTGATTGCCATAGTGGAAACTTTGATTTAATGTGGTTACTTTTTCTTACGGTTTTTACTAATCAACTCTTTCGCCAACTGGGTGTGGCTGGTGGCACCACGGCTGGTGGGGTCGTAGAGAATGGCTGGCAAACCGTGGCTTGGAGCCTCGCTCAAACGAATGTTGCGTGGAATCACGGTGCTGAACACCATGTCGCCGAAGTGACTTTTCAGCTCTTCGTAGATTTGGTTGGCAAGGCGAAGGCGTGCGTCGTACATGGTGAGCAGGAAACCCTCGATTTGGAGCGATGGGTTGAGTTTCGACTTGATGATGCGCACGGTGTTGAGCAACTTGCTGATGCCTTCAAGTGCGAAATACTCGGCTTGCACAGGAATAATCACCGAATCGGCAGCCGTGAGAGCGTTCACGGTAATCAATCCGAGCGATGGGCTACAGTCGATGAGAATGAAGTCGTATTCTTCCTTTGCGCTTGCCAAAGCCTTTTCGAGCACGCGCTCGCGGTGGGGCTTGTTGATAAGTTCGAGTTCCGCACCCACCAGGTCGATGCGGCTACCCACCAAGTCGAGCCCCTCCACGCAGGTTTTCACCTGTGTGCCGAGAATTGGATAATCGTCGACCAGACATTCGTAAATCGACGACGACATCTGTTTAGGGTCAACGCCGAGGCCCGATGTGGCGTTTGCCTGTGGGTCGGCGTCGATAAGGAGCACTTTCTTCTTGTTCACAGCCAATGAAGCTGATAAGTTGATAGCAGTGGTGGTTTTACCCACACCGCCCTTTTGATTGGCTATTGCTATGATTTTTCCCATAATCTTGCGGGTGTTTTTATTTACTCTGCAAAGGAATTACTTTTTGTTCAATTACAAGTTAAAAAATGCGTTAAATTGAAATAAATGTTGATAACTCGCCACTTTTGTTAATAACTATGCGCTTGTTAACAGGCGTTTGCGATGGGTGGTGCTTGATTTCCTCCCTTTTCAACATTCGTATTTTTTTGCAAATATGCAGCGACTTGGTATGGTGATCAGGTCGCTGCATATATATATTATATAGTGTGTAGAGTGCCGAGGTTCGGTTTTGCGCTTCGGCACTGCTGTCTATGTCGGGGGGGATTATGTGTCGAGGGTAGCGTAAGTGGCGTTGTCCTCAATAAACTGGCGGCGTGGTGGCACCTCTTCGCCCATGAGCATGGTGAACACGCGGTCGGCTTCTGCCGCATCGCTGATGGTGACACGCTTCAGCATACGGTTCTCTGGGTTCATGGTGGTGTCCCAAAGTTGCTCTGGGTTCATTTCACCAAGACCTTTGAATCGCTGAACACGCACATTCTTTTCTTCGCCAGCGCCATACTTGTCGATAAACTGACGCACCTGCATATCGGTCCAGCAATATTCTGAAATATTGCCCTTGATAGCGCGGTAGAGTGGTGGGGTGGCGATATAGAGGTGACCGTTCTCCACGATTGGACGAATGCAACGGAAGAAGAAGGTCATCAGCAGCGTGGCGATGTGGGCACCGTCCACATCGGCATCGGTCATAATAATCACACGGTGGTAGCGGAGTTTTTCGGGGTCGTAGTTGCGTGGGTCGGTGATACCGAGCGCACGGAAAATGGTGACTACCGATTCGCTTTCGTAGATTTTGTGCTCAAGCACCTTTTCCACGTTCAAAATCTTACCACGCAGTGGAAGAATGGCTTGGAACTGACGGTCGCGGCCTTGCTTTGCCGAACCACCTGCAGAGTCACCCTCGACGAGGAACAACTCCGACTTGGCTGGGTCCTTGCTTGAGCAGTCGGCAAGTTTGCCTGGCAGCCCAGAGCCAGCCAATGGCGACTTGCGAATGATTTTTGCGCGAGCGTTTTGTGCCGCATGACGTGCCTGTGCCGCCAAAATCACCTTTTCGATGATGGCTTTGGCAGGTTCGGGGTGCTCTTCCAAATAAGTTTCGAGCGCAGCCTTCACGGCGGAGTTTACTGCGGTGATAGCCTCGGTGTTGCCGAGTTTGGTCTTGGTCTGACCCTCAAACTGAGGTTCGAGCACCTTCACCGACACCACAGCGGTCAAGCCTTGCAGGAAGTCTTCCTTCGAGAGTTCCACCTTAGCCTTTTCAAGCGCTTTCGACTTTTCGGCGTATTTCTTGAGCGAAGTGCCCAAGCCCATGCGGAAGCCCTGGAGGTGAGTACCACCCTCAATGGTGTTGATATTGTTGACAAACGAATAGATGTTTTCCTTGAAAGTCTTGTTGTAGGTCATTGCCACTTCCACAGGAATTTCGCCTTCGTTGTTGGTGATATGAATCACGTCGCTGATGAGCGGTTCCTTGCCTTCGTCGAGGTAGCGCACGAAGTCGTCCAAACCGGTTTCGGAGTGGTAAACCTCAGTGCGTGGCACACCGTGCTCGTCCTTGTCGCGCAGGTCGGTGAGCGAGAGGGTCACGCCGGCGTTAAGGTAAGCAAGGTCGCGGAGGCGGTTGCTCAAAATGCTGAACTGATATACTGTGGTTTGGAAAATGGTGGCATCGGGGTGGAAGATAACGGTGGTGCCGTGATCTTCTTCAGCACATTCTCCAATTATTTTCACTTCGCTTGTGGGCTTGCCAAAAGCGTATTCTTGCATATATACTTTGCCTTCACGGCGCACTTCGGCGCGAAGGTAGTCGCTAAGTGCGTTCACACAACTTACGCCCACACCGTGCAGACCGCCCGACACTTTATAGGAGCCTTTGTCGAACTTACCGCCGGCGTGCAGCACAGTCATCACCACCTCAAGTGCCGACTTGTGGAGTTTTTCATGCTCGTCCACAGGAATGCCACGGCCGTTGTCGCTCACGGTGATGGAGTTGTCTTCGCCAATGGTCACAGTGACCTTGTCGCAGAAACCTGCAAGGGCTTCGTCGATAGAGTTATCTACAACTTCTGATACCAGATGGTGGAGTCCTTTCACGTGTGTGTCGCCAATATACATTGACGGACGCTTGCGCACAGCTTCAAGGCCCTCGAGCACTTGAATGTTAGACGCTGAATACTGTTCTTCTTGCTGTTCGATTAATTCTTCTGACATATATTTCACACTTTTCGCAAGGGTCAAAACATCTGTTTCTTGGCCTTTTTAGAGGGTTCGTAGCGCATGTTTTGATGCTTGCGTCATAAAACATACAAATTTACGAAAAAATCCCTCAATCACCAAATTTAAAGCCCTAAAATCCACAAATTTTTCCCCCACCACATCACCCCAAATTCACCCCACAAATTCCTTACCAAATCCCCACCCAAATCCTATCCCCAAAAAGCACCATCAAAACCGTCCCTTTGATGGTATTTGTCTTAAACAACTGTGTGTAAGGTGGCTTTGGATATAAAATAAAGAAAAAAAATGTGTTGGGAATAAAAATGTGTGAGGTTTCGTTTTTTTTTGGTGTTTATTTGTTATATTTGCAGTTGAAAAACCTATAGATTATGGATAAAAGGCATTTGTTTTCTCGTGCGTTGCTATTTGTGGCAATGGTGCTCTTGCTTGGCGTGGCTCAGGCTCGTGCGAATGTGTTCAGTGATTTTAACGAAAAGGAACAACAACTGTATCAGAATGCTATCCACTTTATGGATAATGGAATGGTGGATACTGGCATTGACTTGCTCAAGGGCTTGGATAAAGCGCATCCTTATATGCTATGTCAACCGACCCTGTTTGGGCTGTGATGTATGCTCAGAATTACCAATTGCAAGCGAGCAAATATGAGCGACTGATGGAAATGGGGAAACTCATCTATAATTTGTATCGCGAAAATGTGACTCGCAAAGATGGCAAATGGGAGGTGACTTTCACTAAAAAAGTGAATTTGTCGGCGTATGCTTCGCTTGATTGTGATTTGCCTTACAATGGATTTTTTGATTATACGCATAAGGTTGTGCTTGATGAGGGAGGTTTCGCAGGTGATACACTCACGCTTGCAGATGTGGCGAGGCTACATCGCAAATATGTGGAGATAGCCGACACAACGGCACACGACTATTACAATGTGCCGGTGCTGGATATGGAACGCGCAGCGCTGCACGAAGGACATTTAGATGGATATATTATGTGGATGCTTCGTGGAGCCGACGTGGGATTTGGAAACAAGTATTTTGGAACCGAACAGTGTGATTCGGTGGTAAACGCATTTGTGGAATGGTATAATAATGATTATAACAAAAGAGGTTACAGAATGGGCGAGACTCGCCCCAAAACCACGGTTACTGCACTGGTGCCAGTGCCTCGCTTCGACGACCTGAAGGATGAGAAGGCTTGCAGGGTGCATCGTGATGAAATTCGCGCCATTGCTAAGTGGGTGCTTGATGCTAAGCCAGATACAACCAGTTTGTTGCAAAAAAAGATGTCGGGTGCAATGTTTGCATGGGTAATGAATACCGAAGAGGTGTCTTTGGTTATGGATATGAATCCATTGCAACTTCAAATGCATATTCTGCCATATTTTATTGCTGCGACTATTGAGCATTTGCTCGGTCAAAATAAGAGTAAATTAGACTGCTCTGATTTTGTGAAAGTGATGATGAAGGTGGTTTACTATGCTCGCAAGTATAAGGATTTGCTTGGCTTGACCGAAAAAGAACTGAAAGTGATTAATCAAGACGATGAAACGCTCAATGCCTTATTCAAGGCTGATTTCGAGAAAGTGAGCAAAAAGAGAAATATGAAGAGTTAAAGAAGTGAGGACCTTGTTTCCTCTCTACAATCATCTGAGAAATAATTAGGCATTTTTCGCAAAAAACACCATCAAAAGAACCGTCCCTTTGATGGTGTTAGGAGATAAGGTGTTGTGGTGTAGCGATTTGGGTGGTGTTAAAAATGGGTGAAATGCGATATGGATGTGACGGGTTTTTGTAATCTGATTTGAATTTTATCATTTATAGACAACAAAATTAGCACAAAATATGATTTTATCATTTGTGGACAACAAAATTGCAAAAATTGTGGTTTTGTTGTTTACGGGCAATGAAATTTCGTGTGGGGGGGTGTGGGGAGGAGAAATGAATAGCGAGGCTGTGTCGGTGGGTGACACGGCCTCGCTTGTATGTTTCGCCTTGTGGGGGGCGGTTAGAGGGCGGATTTTAGGCGGGTGATGAATTCGTCGGCTTGGGCGATGGTGAGGGTGAGTGGGGGGAGCAGGCGGATCATGTTGGTGCCGCTTGCGCCTGTGAACACGTGCTGCTCGTGAATGAGGCGGCTACGCAGTTCTTTAACCGGATAGTCGAACTCCATGCCTATCATCAAGCCACGGCCTCGCACTTCCTTGATGCCAGGAATCTTTTTCAGTTCCGAGAGCAGGTGTTCGCCTACTTTTCGTGCGTTCTCCACCAGTTGCTCTTTCTCGAAGATTTCGAGCACGGCGATGGCTCCGGCGCAGCCGAGGTGGTTGCCGCCGAATGTGGTGCCAAGCATTCCATACACAGGTTTGAACTCTGGGCTACAGATGAGTGCGCCCATGGGGTAGCCGTTGCAGATGCCTTTCGCCATCGTCACGATGTCGGCTTTGATGCCGCTCCACTGGTGGGCGAAGAATTTGCCCGTACGGCCGTAGCCGCTCTGAATCTCGTCGAGGATAAGCACCACGCCACTTTCTTGGGTGAGGGTGCGGAGTTGGTGCATAAATTCGTCGGATGGAATCTGAATGCCACCCACGCCCTGAATGCCCTCGATAATTACCGCTGCCACATCGCCTTTGGCGATTTCAGCCTTCACGGCATCGATGTCGCAGAACGGCACGATGGTCACGTTAGGCGTGGCATTGACTGGGGCTTGGATTTTGGGGTTGTCGGTGGCTTCTACGGCAAGCGAGGTGCGACCGTGGAACGCCTTGCTGAAGGCGATTACGCGTGGCTTGCCAGTGTGGAACGATGCCAACTTCATTGCGTTTTCGTTGGCTTCCGCACCAGAATTGATGAGGAAAAGTTGGTAATCGTCGTAGCCGCACGCCTTGCCCAGTTTTTCAGCCAAGCGCACTTGCAGACTGTTGATTACGGAATTGCTGTAGAACACCAGGTTTTCGGCTTGCTTCTTCAGCGCGTCGATATAGTGGGGGTGGCTGTGGCCGACCGAAATCACGGCGTGGCCACCGTAAAGGTCGAGATATTCGGTGCCGCTGGCATCGTAGGTGTGGCAGCCCATGCCCTTCACAATCTCGATATCAAATAATGGATATACGTCGAATAATTTCATGACTTTCTTCTTTTGGATTGTCACACAGATTCAACAGATTCAACGGATTTTTTAATTCAACAGATTGCTTTTTTTCTGTTTAATCTGTTGAATCTGTGTGAGATTGTTAAAATGCTGAGGCTTTGAGGGCGAGGCCGGTGCGTTCGGGCAAGCCGAAGAGCAGATTCATATTGTGTACGGCGGTGCCAACTGCGCCTTTCAGCAAATTGTCGATAGCAGATGTGATGAGGATTTTGCCGTCGATTTTATCAATGTGAATCAGGCATTTGTTGGTGTTCACCACATCTTTGAGGTCGATTTCCTTGTCGGTCACGAAAGTGAACGCGTGAGGAGCGTAATATTCCTCGTAGGCGCGCTTCACATCTTCCAACTCGGCATCGCTACGCAGGTAGAGCGTGGCGAAGATGCCGCGCGAGAAGCAACCACGCATCGGAATGAAGTCGAGTTCGCTATCAAAACCAGGCTGGAGCAGCGTGAGCGACTGGCGGATTTCGAGCAAATGCTGATGCTTGAAAGGCTTGTAGATGCTTACATTGTCGTTGCGCCATGAGTAGTGCTTCGTGGGCCCTGGTTTCACACCAGCACCGGTGCTGCCCGTCACGGCATGGATATGCACATCGGCGTTGAGCCAGCCGTTTTTCGCCAGTGGGAGCAATGCCAACTGAATGGCGGTGGCAAAGCAGCCGGGGTTGGCGATATGCTTGGTGGCGGTGGTGATGCGCTCGCGGTTCAGTTCAGGCAAACCGTACACGAAATCGTGCACACCGTCGGCTATGCGGAAATCTTGCGCAAGGTCGATAATGCGGAGCGATTCGGGAATCTCGCCCTTATGCTCTTCGAGGAAAGGCTTCGAGAATCCGTGAGGCGTGCAGAGAAACAGCACGTCGATTTCGCTCAACGGCGTGTCGGCCACGAACACAAGGTCGGTTTCGCCGATGAGTCCTTGGTGCACGCTGTCCACGCGGTTTCCGGCGTTGCTGGTGCTGCTTATCCATTTCAGTTCCACCTCAGGGTGGCAAATGAGAAGTCGGGTGAGTTCGCCAGCGGTGTAGCCGGCTCCACCTATGATACCTGCTTTAATCATCGCTCTACAAATCCTCCTCTTTGCCGTTCTTGATCTGATTGTAGTGGTACACCTTCAGCGGGTTGGCGTAGATTTTGGTGAAGCCCTTCACATCGTCGGCGCTCCAAGCCTTGTTCATTTCGCCATATTCGCCAAAGTTGGTCTTGCTCAAGTCGTAGTCGCTCTCCACGCCCACCAGTTCATAGCGGTAAGGCTTCAGGTCGATAATCACACGGCCGGTGACATTGCGTTGCGACTCCACCAAGTAAGCCTCGATGTCGCGCATCACAGGCTCCAGATAGTAGCTTTCGTGGAAGAACATGCCGTACCAGTTGCCCAGTTGCTCCTTCCAGTATTGCTGCCACTTGGTGGTGGTATATTTTTCGAGCAACTTGTGGGCGGCGATAATCAGCAATGGAGCCGCAGCCTCAAAGCCCACACGGCCCTTGATGCCGATAATGGTGTCGCCGAGGTTGATGTCGCGGCCTATGCCGTAAGGAGCCACCATCTCTTCAAGGTCTTGAATAGCCTTCACCTTGTCGGGGTAGGCGGTGCCATTGATGGCAGCGATTTCGCCCTTTTCAAAGTCGATGGTGATGCGCTTGTCCTCCTTGGCTGTCATCTGACGCAGGAATGCGCTTTCGGGCAGGTTTTCGTTGCTGTGCAGCGTTTCCTTACCGCAGATGCTTGTGCCCCACAAGCCTTCGTTGTAGCTGTATTCGAGTTTCTTGAAGTCGCCTTCGAAACCGTGGTCCTTCAAGTAGTTGATTTCATAATCGCGAGTGAGCGAGAGGTCGCGCGTAGGGGTGATGACCTCGATTTCGGGAGCCAGCACTTGGAAAGTGAGGTCGAAACGGATTTGGTCGTTGCCTGCGCCTGTGCTACCGTGTGCCACGCAATCGGCACCAATCTCCTTGGCGTAGTTGATGATAGCGATGGCTTGGAACATACGTTCCGAACTTACAGAAATAGGGTAGGTGCCATTGCGCAGCACATTGCCCATCACCATATATTTGATGCTCTTTTCGTAATATTCTTGCGTCACGTCGAGGTTCACGTGCTTCACAGCACCCAGTGCCAGCGCATTTTTCTCGATGGTCTCCAACTCTTCGGCGCTGAAGCCGCCAGTGTTGGCAGTGGCGGTGTAAACGGCGTAGCCGCAGTCTTCTGAAAGATATTTCACGGCGAAAGATGTGTCGAGGCCGCCGCTATAGGCGAGCACCACTTTCTTGCGCTCTTTGTTTTTGCCTTTTGTATTCATGTCGGTGTCGTATGTGATTTCTTCGTTGATATGTTCGGCGGGGTCGTAGAGCAGTGCAGTGCACAGGCATTTAGCTCCGCCATTGCGTTGTAGAATGTCGAAATTCACGCAACTTTCGCAACCTTTCCAGAATTGCTCGTCGCGGGTGAGAACTTCAAAAGTCACGGGCTTGAAGCCGAGTTTCGTGTTCATGTTGAGCACGGCAGCGCCAGTGGTGAGGCTGAACACCTTAGCAAGCGGATAGCGTTCGCGAGCTAAGGCGAAAACTCGTCGTTTGATCATAGTAGCCACACCGATACCTCTAAAATCGGGGTGAACGATAAGTCCTGAGTTGGTTACAAACAATTGGTGGTCCCAGCTTTCGATGTAGCTGAACCCTGCAAATCGGCCGTGGTAGAGCGCCAAAACTGCTTTGTTTTGTCGCATCACTTTTTCCAGATACTCGTGTGTACGGCGAGCGATACCAGTGCCACGAACCTTGGCGGCTGCCGCCATCGTGTCGATAATCTCATCTATGTATTTGAGATGCGACTCTCCAGCCACCACAATTTCAATGTCTTTGATGTCAATCATTTTTTTGTTACTACGAATCAAATTTCTAAATTCCGTTATTATCTAAAGTCGCAGCCCGCACATAAATATATGTGAGGCGTGACGAGAAAAAATCAAATTAGTGTGTAGTTTCATGTGTGAAAGAGAGTCACCTTTCAGAGAAAGGCGGTGAATGGGGGCTTAGCCGATGATGTCGGCAGGCAGGAATCGGGCAAAAAACTCGTTCGATTCCTTGCGTGAGATGCCCTCTCTGAGCAACACGAACACCGTGTCGGCACCAGCGATAGTGCCCAGCACCATGTGGGCGTGGCTCATGTCGATGTCGTATGCCAGACCGGTGGCATAGCCGTTTCGGGTCTTGATTACCGCAATGTTGCCAGAATAGTCAAGCGACACAAACCCGATTTGCGCACCGCCTGTAAGTCCCTTCTGCCCCTTCATGAGCATAGAGTCTTGCAGTTCGTTGCTGTCGGGGATGATATACATGTATTCGCCCGCATCGTTAGCCACTTTCGTCACCTTTAGTGTCTTCAAGTCGCGCGACAGGGTGGCTTGCGTCACCTCGATACCATGCTGCTTCAGCAGTTCGGCAAGCTCGTTTTGGCTTCCGATGCAGTTCTTTTTTACTAACTCTATAATTACTTGGAGTCGATTTCTTTTATTCTTCACGATAGCAATGATTTGTGAGTTGGTGGATAAATGAAATTTTTTGGCTCAGTAGCGTATTTAAATTAATTATTGGGGGCTAAACAGTGCTGTAAGTACTTGACTTTCTTTCCCACATCAATCAGACAAAGGTAGTAATAAAAATTGTAAATAGAAGAATTTTGCCAATATTTTAATGAATTTTTATACAAATCCCCACTCCAACTTCACATTCAAAACAAAACTCCGCCAAAAAATGAAGAACGAACCACGCAGTCCCCATAGCATACGGGGACTGTCAAAAAAGCAAGTAATGGATTTTAAGTATGGATAATGTTGTGCCCTATATCAGAAAGGACATACTTCTGGTTCTTGCTGGTAGGTTTGTTTGGTATGGTCATTGAGATTGCCCCCATTGCAAGTAATTTTTCAAGATACTTTCGCTTCTTTTGCTTGTAAGATATTTTGTCTATTCCCTCCAACATCTCTTGAGCAGAGACCTCTTTCTTTGCTCTTATAAGGCAAATAGCCAAGAAGCCTAATTCGCTCATAGACATATCTTGGACATATCTTGGACATATCTTGGACAAATTAATTCTAATTTGCTCTATATCAGTGTCTCTAATACTGTTCGCATCTTGGACAAAATCTATTCTGGCTGGTATGTCAATCAAGAAATAGGAACGTGACTCATCTGTTTCAATCGTTGCTTTAGGCGAACCGTTCTCTCTGAGTTTCTTCTGTATAGTGGGAATCCCTGTGGCTCTACCTTCGGTAAGGTCCAATTCTTTAAGAAACTCTCCTAATCTGCGATTACGGTATCTGCGCGACCGAAGAATGTTAGCCTCTTTAAGCGACTCCATACTTATAGACCGGTCAGGTCCAGAATAGCTCAGTATGCTGATTCTATTGGGTTCGATGGTGATTTCTACCGGTTCACGTTCTTTGTAGTCTCTGTGGTATAGGGCATTTACAACCGCTTCTTCTAATGCTTGAAACGGATAATTGAACACCTTTACTGAATGCTCGTCATCAGTAGGCTTGGTGATTCGCTCCTTTATAATATTGGTACGCAAATAATCCAATGTGCGGCGTATCATCATGGGTACTGGGCCTAAAATCGATGGCACCTCAATGAAATTTTCGGGATTTTTCTCTCGCCCTTCAGGAAATACAACAATATCTACCTGTGTTGTTGGAAAGAATTTTTCGGGATGTTCTGCAAACATCATTGCTGCCACATTCTTAATGCTCTTTTTTTCTTTAGGTCCATCATATAGTTGCATTTGATCCAAAATCCTCTCCATATCGGTAGCAAAGTTGGCTTTTGCTAACCGACTGTCAATCTTTGTTAGATAGTCTTTCAATAATAAAGGCGAGATGTCATCAATGCTTATGTTCTCGTTGCCACGGTCGTCAAATGGAACTCTGTTAGCCATATCTCTTAGTTGGTCAAGAAATTCGCCTTTGGCTTCTATTGACGAAGTTCCATATCTGATATAGAAAATGGGCTTTTTAAGTTTTGCATTTACATCTGCTGGTGCTGTGTATGGGCGGTTGTGTCCAGCTGTAGCCCAAATCACTACCAAATATTTACCATCAACTTCTTCAATTGATACCCTCGGCGCATATACTGGCTCTATCAGCTGGTTGTACTGAAGCACCTCTCTTTGAATCTTGTCAAGGTTTTCCTCTGGTACACCTTTCACAGGACGAACAGCTATGCCATTCTTTTCGGCAACACCAATGATTATATATCCACCGCCGAGATTGTCAATGTCATTGGCAAACGCACAGATGCTATGATAGATGGACGTTGGGTTCCATCCTTCCTTGAACTCGATTCTGTTTGATTCTACGCGTTGCTTATGGAGCCGGTCTTCTATATTTATTGGTAATGCCATAATGGTTTCAGTATTAATGATGCAAAGATACAGAATTTAATCTAAAACCATATTGCAAGCTGATGTGAAATTGTTGAGAATGGTGATGTTGGTTATAAAATTGGGGTTGATTTTTTTTGTGTGGGAGGGGGTGGGGAAATAAAAAAAACCTCCTTTGCAAAGGAGGCTTTTGGTGACCCCGGAGGGGCTCGAACCCTCGACCCATTGATTAAGAGTCAATTGCTCTACCAACTGAGCTACGGAGTCATGATGTTTATTCGTTTCCGAATTGCGAGTGCAAAGTTACGACAATTTTTGAAACCTGCAAAAAAAATCTGCGTTTTTTTCAAAAAAAGTGCATTTTTTGTCGTTTTCCTTGATTTTTCTGCCCCTCGGCCCCCTATTTTTGTGATTTTTGGCTCGAAAATCAGATAAAAAGGAAAAAGCGATGGCTTTGGTAAAAATTTGCTATCTTTGTAGAAAATAGGCTGCATCTCAGCATAGCAATCAATCAAGCTTGTTGCTCTGCGTTCGATTTGCACTATCTTTGTAGAAATATAGATATAAAAGAAATATAGATATAAGATATAAATATGTCAAATCAAGAAAAACGACCGCTGATTTTGATCAGCAACGACGACGGATTCTCGTTCAACGGTATTAAGACCCTTATAAAAGTGGCTCGCAAATATGGCGATGTGGTGGCTGTGGCTCCTGCCATGCAGCAAAGTGGCAAGGGGTGTTCCATCACATTCTTCGAGCCTCTGCGCGCGTTGAAGTTGAAAGAAGAGGAAGGCTACACCGAGTATCAAGTGCCAGGCACGCCCACCGACTGCGTGAAACTCGCCCTCGACCAACTGCTTGGCGGCCGTAAACCAGATTTGGTGCTTTCGGGCATCAACCATAGCTACAACTACGGCACCTGCACACTTTACAGTGGCACGATGGGCGTGGTGTTTGAGGCTGCGGTGCATCATTTGCCTGCTGTGGCATTTTCCGCCGAGCCGTTTGCCCCCGAATCCGACTTCACATCCTACGAGTCGTGGATTGAAAAAGTGCTCGAAAGGGTGCTCGAAAGCGGATTGCCCGACGGCATCTGCCTGAACGTGAACATGCCCGAAAATGCAAAAGGCATGAAGGTGGTGCGCACAGCCATGGGCAGATGGGAGAAAGTGTTTGAGCACCGCATTGACCCACATGGCATTGACTATTACTGGGTGACAGGTGAATACCGTCTCGACAATCCCGACGATGACGAAACCGACGTGCGCGCTGTGGAAGATGGCTGGGTGGCAGTCACCCCATGTCGCGTAGACCCCACCGATCACGGCGTTTTAGACCAGATTTCGGCATTGCTCAAATAGGTTTTCTGCGCCACGCTATTAAATCACATTGATTATAATGTGTAAGTCGTGATATTTTTGTAATTTTGCACAATATTTCAATTTAACAAAACAAGAAAACAGCATAACGATAATGGAAAGAAAGGTTAGAGTGCGTTTTGCACCATCTCCAACAGGTCCGCTTCACATCGGTGGAGTGCGTACTGCACTGTATAACTATCTGTTTGCTCGCCAGCACGGTGGCACAATGATTCTCCGCATTGAAGATACCGACTCAAACCGTTTCGTGCCAGGTGCCGAAGCGTATATCAACGAGGCACTTCACTGGCTCGGCATTGGCATTGATGAAGGCGTGGCAGAAGGTGGCGAATACGGACCCTACAAACAAAGCGAGCGCCGCGACATCTACCGCAAGTATGTGAAGCAACTGCTCGACGACGGCAAGGCGTATATCGCATTCGACACCCCCGAAGAACTCGACGCAAAGCGTGGCGAAGTCAAGAACTTCCAATACGACGCATCCACTCGCATGAGTATGCGCAACTCACTCTCGCTCCCTGCCGAGGAAGTGCAAAAACTCATCGACGCCGGCACCAACTATGTGGTGCGCTTCAAGATTGAGCCAGGACGCAACGTGGTGGTACACGACCTCATTCGTGGCGATGTGACCATCAACTCTTCCATTCTCGACGACAAGGTGCTCTACAAGCGTGCCGACGACCTGCCCACCTACCACTTGGCAAACATCGTGGACGACCACTTGATGGAAGTGAGCCATGTGATTCGTGGTGAGGAATGGTTGCCAAGCGCACCATTGCACGTGCTTCTGTACGAGGCATTCGGCTGGTCCGACACCCAACCTGAATTTGTGCACCTGCCACTGCTGCTCAAGCCCGACGGCAAAGGCAAATTGAGCAAGCGCGACGGCGACCGTCTTGGTTTCCCTGTTTTCCCACTCGAATGGCACGACCCCAAGAGCGGCGAAATCTCTTCAGGCTATCGTGAAAGCGGCTATCTGCCACAAGCGGTGGTCAATTTCCTCTCGCTCCTTGGCTGGAACCCAGGCGACGACCGCGAAATCATGAGCATGGACGAACTGATTCGCGACTTCTCGTTTGCACACTGCTCAAAGAGTGGCGCAAAATTCGACTTCGAAAAGGCAAAATGGTTCAACCACGAATATCTGATGGCTACCGACGATGCGGCTCTTGCCGAACTGTTCAAGCCAGTGCTCGCTGAGCATGTGGATGTGGCTCAATTCACCGACGAATACATTGCCGAGGCAGTGGGCACGGTGAAGAACCGCATCAACTTCGTGAAAGACCTTTGGACCAACGCCGCATTCTACTTCCAGGCTCCTGTGGAATACGCTCCAAAAGACGTGAAAAAGCGTTGGAAAGAAGACACCCCAAAACTGATGGGCGAACTCATCACCGTGCTTGAAGGCATCGCCGACTTCTCCGACGCTGCCGCCACCGAAGCCACCGTGATGGCTTGGATTAAGGGCAACGAATACCACATGGGTAACGTGATGAACGCGTTCCGCCTCACTGTGGTGGGCGAATGTAAAGGCCCTCACATGTTTGAAATCACTCGTTTGCTTGGAAAGGAAGAAACCATCGCCCGCATCAAGCGTGGCGTAGAGGCTATTCACCTTCCTAATGAATAATATACAGTAGGCACAGACATGGCTAAAAAGTGGTTGGTCGTGATGGCGATGTGGCTTATGGGCGTGGCTTATGGCAATGCCCAGGAAGTGGTGTGGAGTGTGGATTTCGATTCACACTTTGCCAACCGTGAGGGTGGCGACGAACTTCGCCCCGACCAAACTTTCCTCTTCACCCGCTTGGCACCCGAAATCGGCATACAGTTGGGCAATCAGCGAAACGGCCACACGCTCAAAGGCGGTGTGAGTTGGATGCAACCGCTCAACTCCGACGCTGCCGATGCCAAGGTGTCGCCCACGCTCTACTACCAGTACCGCCACAAGGGCTGGAGTGTGAATGTGGGTATGATTCCACGCACCGAAATGGTGGAGCACGCCCCACGCTACCTGTGGAGCGACTCGCTGGCTTACCGCCAGCCCAACATTCGCGGTGTGCTTGCCCAGTATCAGAAGCGCCCCGAACGTGGCTATGCGCAACTGTTCTTAGACTGGCGACAGCAGCAAGCCGACTTCCGTCGCGAGGCATTCAATGTGCTCATCAGCGGAAAGGCGTATGTGGGCAATGTGTGGATAGGAGGCCATGTGCAATACAATCATCTGGCAAAATCAAAACTGGCACCAGAGGGCGAAGGCGTGAACGATGATGTTACTGTCAACCCCATGGCTGGCTTCGATTGGAAAATTGCGCCAAAGGCATCGCTGAAAGTGAAGGCAGGTGCCATCATCAACCTTGAGCGCGACCGTTCGGAAGAGAACGGCTGGAAAGCACCTTGCGGCTTCATCGGCAATGTGCAAGGCCGTTGGAAATGGCTTGAGGCAGAGCAGAATGTGTATGCTGGTGGCAATCTTTTCCCACTTTGGAACAAGTATGGCAGCGAACTCAATTTGGGCGACTCCTACTATTGCTCCAAGTTCTACAGCCGCACCGACCTGCGTGCCCATATCGTGCAGACGCGCTTCGTCGACCTCAACGCGTCGCTCACCTTCCATGCCACAGATAAGATAACAGGATTTTGGCAACAGGTGAGTTGCCGCTTTTACATAGACCAAGACCTTTGGAAGCATCGTCGCAGCAAGAAATACTTGCGTGGCGGCAGAATGCTGCAAAGCAATTTTTAGAGAGAGTAATGAGAGCAATATATAATTTAGGAATTAAAGCGTATAGGCTGGGTGTGCGTTTGGCTGCATTGCGCAACCATAAGGCACGCTTGATGATTGACGGGCAAAAACGCACTTTCGACTTGCTGCGCGCCACGCTTAATCCCGAAAACAAAAATATTTGGATTCACGCTTCATCGCTTGGCGAATTTGAGCAGGGCCGTCCGCTGATTGAGCGCATCAAGAGCGAAAACCCCGACGCACACATCGTGCTGAGTTTCTTTTCGCCCAGTGGCTACGAAGTGCGCAAGAATTACGACAAGGTGGACGTGGTGTGCTACCTCCCATTCGATGTGCCATCGGAAGTGAGGAAGTTCATCGACTTGGTGAATCCCTCGATGGCGATTTTCGTGAAATATGAGTTCTGGGGCAACTACCTGAGCGAACTGAAGCGCAGAGCCATCCCCACCTACATCATTTCGTCCATTTTCCGTGAGGGGCAAATCTTCTTCCGTCCGTGGGGCGGCATGTTCCGCGACATGCTCCGCTGCTTCACACGCATTTTCGTGCAAAACGAGGAATCGCGTCAACTGCTCAAGACCATCAACATTGACAATGTGGAAGTGGCTGGCGACACACGCTTCGACCGCGTGGCAGATGTGCGAGGCGCAGCCAAGGAATTTCCTGTGATTGAATCGTTTGTGGCTAACAGTTCCTTCACTTTGGTGATGGGCAGTTCGTGGCAGCCCGACGAGGATATTGTGATGCCGTATTTCGACGAGCACCCCAATATGAAGTTGATAGTGGCTCCACACGAGTTTGATGCCGAACGCCTCAGTGCCATTGTTGGCAAAACCCGCCGCAAGGCAGGGCTTTACAGTGCCACTAGAGCAGAGAATGCCGCCGAACTCGACTGCTTGGTGATTGACTGCTTCGGCATTCTTTCATCGCTCTACCGCTATGGCCAGATGGCATATATCGGCGGTGGATTTGGCGCAGGCATTCACAACATCAACGAGGCAGCCGTGTATGGCATACCGGTGGTGTTTGGTCCGAAGTTTGGCAAGTTTGCCGAGGCGCACGACCTCATAGCCTTCGGTGGCGGTCATTGTATCAACAATGCGCAAGAGTTCGCCGACCTGATGGACAAAATGCTCAACAATTCAGCCGCGCTCGAAAACAGTGGCAACATTGCCGGCAACTATATCTCCACCCACATCGGAGCCACCTCGCGCATCTACCGCGAGTTGTTCCCCAAACGCCGTCAATAGTTTGTGACCACACTCATATCACCTCATCACAGCACCCCAAAAGCATTAATCAATGTCTTTGGGGTGCCGTTTTGTTAGCACCCACCGGGAAATCGGATCAGTGTAAACCAAAGGGACGGTTCTTTTGGTTTGCCTTTGGTTTGTGGTTTATGTGGTTTGCTTGAAATCAGCCATGCCACAGCACTAACGACAGGTGCGAAGCGCTGGCATCGGCTAAAGGCTGTTTTTTATGTTTTTGTTTTTGATTCCACCCAGTAATTTTCTATTGAACAGGGAAAATCGGTGAAAAACGGTGGTTTTCGGTGCAATAAAGTGGGTTGATTTTCGCCGAATAAATAATTTTTATTTATCTTTGTAAAGTTCATAACGCAATATAAGTTTTGCCGCTCCAGATAACGGTGGCAATCATTCAACAACACTATTTTATGAGAACCGATATCAACTCAAAATTAAAGCTGGGACAATTGTCGAAACGCTATTATTGCCCTGAGAGTGAAGTGGATTTGGCTTCGCTCACACGATTTGAAAAGGTATATACCAAAATCGTGGAAACCCCCAACGAAGGTGCTGCCGATGCGGCACTCGACATCGCTGAGGCCATTGAGCGGTGCGTGGAAGAACGCGGACGATGCGTGATTGGCTTCGGGGCAGGCAAAGGCGTGCTCGAAGTGTACGACGAGCTGGTGCGACTCTATTTTGCCGACAAGGTGAGTTTCGCAAAGGTGGTGGCGTTCAACATCAGTGAATTGGGCTTCGGTCAGCAGGCCACCGAATCACAAAACAATTTCCGCCGCTTGCAGGAACGCCTGTTCAATAAGATTGATATCGATCCTTCAAATGTATATACTATCGATGAGGGTGCCACAAAGGAGAATGTGCACCGCTACTGCAAGCAGTACGAAACACTCATCGACTCGTTTGGCGGCATCGACTTGCTGGTGTGCCAGCTGACCAAAAACGGCGGCTTGGCATTCAATGAGCCGGGCTCGCAATCCACATCATCGTGCCGATTGGTGCTGTTGAGCAACGATACCCGTCAGCGCATCGCCGACAGTTACCAGTGCGAGGTGGCTCCCGACACGGCAGTGACGCTCGGTATGTCGAATCTGCTTGCCGCACGCATGGTGATTTGCGTGGCGTGGGGTGAGGCAAGTGCCGAAGCCGTTTACAACACGATTGAGGGACGCATCGGCGACAACACGCCAGCCTCGTTTCTGCAAATGCACCACGATGTGAAGTTGTTCGTCGACCTCGATGCAGCGTCGCTTCTCACTCGCATCAGTTTCCCATGGAAGGTGACCTCTTGCGAATGGACCGACGTACTGGTGCGCCGCGCCATCGTATGGCTCAGCCAGCAGACAGGCAAGCCCATTTTGAAACTCACCAACAAAGACTATAACGACAACGGCTTGAGCGAACTCGTGACCGTGTTTGGTTCAGGCTACGATGTGAATATCCGCATCTTCAATGTGCTTCAGCACACCATTACCGGTTGGCCCGGCGGCAAGCCCAATGCCGACGATGCCTCACGCCCAGAGCGTGCCACACCTTATCCAAAGCGTGTGGTTTGCTTCAGTCCACACCCCGATGATGTGGTGGTGTCGATGGGCGGCACGCTTCGCCGACTGGTGCAGCAGGGGCACGATGTGCATGTGGTGTTCCAGACCAATGGCGATATGATGGTGAACGACGAGGATTTGGAACGCACCATCATGCTCACCAACCGCTTGGCTAACCATTTCGACTACGGCTCAACCAAGCGCGATGAGGTGGTGAACAATATTACCGAAACGCTGCGCTCAAAGAAGCCAGGCGATGCCGACACTCCCGAAATCCGCTATGCGAAAGGCGCGATTTTGGAATGTGAGTGCGTGACCAGTTGCCGCTTCTTGGGTGTGAACCCCGACAAATTCCACGAGTTGAACCTGCCATTCTACTCCCGTTCGCCATTGGGCAATGGCAAGGTGACAGAGGCAGATGTTACTCCTATCAAGGATCTCTTGCAAGAGTTGAAGCCCCATCAGATTTTCTTTGCCGACGACTACGACCCCAATGGTGTGAACGAGCGTGCTTCCGAAGCGCTGATATTGGCGGTGATGCAACTCAAAAACGAGCCTTGGATGAAGGATTGCCGCCTGTGGATGTACCGCGGACAATGGGGACAATGGGAAATCGACAACATTGAGATGACAGTGCCGATGAGTCCAGAGGAATTTGGCGTGAAGCGTCAGGCTATTCTCAAGCATCAGTCGCAAGTGCACGATGCGCCATTCCGCGACCCCGAAAACGGACAACTCGCTTGGCAAACCAGCATCGACCGCAATACCGCCCTTGCCGACCTCTACTCACGCCTCGGCTTGGCAAGTTACGAGGCAATGGAAGCCTTCGTGCGCTACCACATTGAGGATTAGGGGCGCAGGCTCGCTGGTGCTCGCAGTCAACGAGTCAACAGGTCAACGAGTCAACAAGTCAACAAGACTACGGGTCAACGAGATTTTGAGATTTTGAGAAAGGCGATGGTGACGTCTTAACTTCTTCAACCCCTTAACTTCTAAAGATAAAATTACGATTATGGCTAAAAAAGATAAATTGAAATCCTACAAGATGGAGCGTCGCGAGCTCCACGATAAGGTGATTAACTTTTTCAACACGGAAGAGAATGTGCCTTACAACTATAAGCAGGTGTCGGAGAAAGTGGATGCTAACACCCCTCGCTTGCGCGCTATGGTGGTGGAACTGCTCGAACAGCTCGCCATCGACGGCTTCCTCGCCGAAGTGACTCCTGGCCGCTTTAAGGCTGTGATGCGCTCGGCTGTGGAAGAGGGCATTTTCATTCGCCGCAGCAATGGCAAAAACAGTGTTGATACCGCCAACGACGATGGCAACCCTATCTTCGTGGCAGAGCGTAACTCAATGCACGCCCTCAATGGCGACCGTGTGTTGGTGCATATCAGTGCGGCACGCGAAGGCGTGGAGCCTGAAGCCGAGGTGATTAAGATTCTCGAACGCAAAGAGCAGGTGTTTACCGGCACGCTGCAAGTGAAGAAATACTTCTCTATGCTTGTCACCGACAGCAAGTTCCTTGCCACCGACATCTTCATTCCTGCCGAAAAAACTATGGGCGGAAAGACTGGCGATAAGGTGGTGGTGAAAATCATCGAATGGCCTGAAGACGCCAACAGTCCTGTGGGCGAGGTGATTGATGTGCTGGGCGAGGCTGGCAGCAACAATGCCGAAATCAATGCCATCATGGCTGAGTTTGGTTTGCCTTACAAATATCCACAGAATGTGGAAAAGGCTGCCAACAAAATCAGCGATGTGATTAGCGAGGAGGAAATCGCACGCCGTCGCGACATGCGCGATGTGACCACCTTCACCATCGACCCTGCCGATGCGAAGGACTTCGACGATGCGCTCTCTATCCGCAAACTCGACAACGGCAACTGGGAAGTGGGTGTGCATATCGCCGACGTTACCCACTATGTGACTCCTGGCAGCGTGATTGAGAAGGAGGCTGAAAGCCGTGCCACGTCGGTGTATTTGGTTGACCGCACCGTGCCTATGCTTCCCGAACGCCTCTGCAACTATATTTGTTCGCTCCGCCCCGATGAGGAAAAACTGGCTCACTCCGTGATTTTTGAACTCGACAGCGAGGCAAAAGTCATCAAATACGAGATTTGCCACACCGTGATTAAGAGCGACCGCCGTTTCGCCTACGAAGATGCGCAACAGGTGATTGAGACAGGTAAGGGTGATATGTGCAACGAAATTCTCACGCTCAACGACCTTGCGCAGAAACTCCGCACCAAGCGCTTTGCCAATGGCGCCGTGGCGTTTAACCGCGAGGAACTGAAATTTGAGATTGACGAGAATGGCAAGCCTCTGGCTGTGCATGTGCATGTGTCGAAGGAGGCCAACAAACTCATCGAGGAATTTATGCTTTTGGCTAACGAGAAGGTGGCTGAGCATATCGGCAAGGTGAAGAAGGGTAAGGCTAAGGCTTTCGTTTACCGTATTCACGATGTGCCAAATTCAGATAAACTCTCCAACTTTGCCGACATCGCGTCGCGCTTTGGCTACAAGGTGAAGACGCAAGGCTCGGTGAAGGAGGTGAACCGCAGCATTAATGCGCTGTTGGAACAGGTGAAGGGCAAGCCTGAGGAGGAAATGCTCTCTATCCTTGCAATCCGCTCAATGGCGAAGGCCACCTATTCTGCCACCAATGTGGGGCACTACGGTTTGGCTTTCGACTACTATACTCACTTCACATCGCCTATCCGCCGCTATCCCGATATGATGGTGCACCGTCTGCTCGACCGCTATGCGGCTGGTGGACGCAGCGTGAGTCTGCCTGCTCTGGAGGACGAATGTCACCATGTGAGCGCACAAGAGCAACTCGCTGCCGATGCCGAGCGCGCCAGCATCAAGTATAAGGCTGTGGAATTTATGGGCGACCGTCTGGGCGAGGTGTTCGACGGACATATTTCGGGCGTTACCGAATGGGGCTTGTATGTGGAATTGAACGAAACCCACTGCGAGGGTATGATTCCTGTGCGTGACCTCGACGATGACTTCTACGAATTTGACGAGAAGAACTATTGCCTGATTGGCCGTCGTCGTCGCCGCAAATACCAGTTGGGCGACAATATCACCATTCAGGTGGCTCGCGCCGACTTAATCAAGAAGCAACTCGACTTCGTGTTGGTAGATGAGCGCAATCCTGCCGGCACACACCGCATCGACAAGGCTCCTATCACCCAGCAATCGCGATTGCAGCAAATGGCTGAGAGCAAGAAGGATCGCCAGCGTAGCGATTACGAAGGCGGCAAGGCTTCACGCCGTCAGCAACGTGGCAAGCGTGGCAATTCGGCACGCCGTGGTGCAGCCGAGCGCAGCAAACGCTCCGGCGCAAAACGCTCCGCCAGCAAGCGCCGCAAATAATTCCCGATAAAATCATATAAAATCAGGGCTGTGGAAATTAATCCGCAGCCCTGATTGTTTTTGCAATATACTATGGCATATTGGGTTCAGTGGATAAATACAGGGGGGCACTGAAACAAAAAACATAAAAAACAGCCTTTTAGTGATGCCAGTGTTTCGCACCTGTCGTTAGTGCTGTGGCATGTCTGATTTCAACCAAATCACATAAACCACAAACCAAAGGGACGGTTCTTTTGGTATGCCTTTGGCATATACAAACCAAAAGAACCGTCCCTTTGGTTTGTGGTTTGAGGCTGAGGCTTGAACCATCCACACCACATCACCAACGCCGCCCTCGCCAGCGAGGTCGGTGGCATCGCCAAAAGGATAAAAACCGATCGCCTTCGGCGAAAAACAAACCCCGGTAGGGACGTGATACTTCATGTTCGCCTATAATAGTGATATTATATTGATTATCAATTGTTTGGCGCGGATGCGAAGTGTCGTGTTCCTACCATGCAAAATCATTTTGGGAAATTTGATGCTGCATTTTACCAAGAATTCATTTTATCATCAGGGGTTTTTCGCCGTGAAACGGCGAGCGGTTTTTATCCTTGGTGCAAAGTGGATAGCCCTCGTAAGAGGGTGGTGGAGGGACTGTGTGGTTGGCGGCATGGAAACTCGTTTCCAATGACGCAAAGCGCACAGTCGCACCGCCAAATGCGAAGCATTCCACTTTGCCCCAAGGCTGTTTTTTATGTTTTTGTTTTTGACTCCATTCACGATTCGGCAACAATGCATAATCTATACCCCAGGGTTTTTCCACTGAACCGTAAACTGCTATTTTATGCCGTATTTGGCAAGGATTTCAAGCACTTGGGGAACGATGGATTTAGCCCAGAGCGTGTAGCCGTAGTTGGTGGGGTGAATGCCATCTACCGATGCCTCGTGGTCGGGGCTGGTGGCGTTGGGGTGAATGAAATACACATCTTTATACTTCTTTACAGCCTCTGCCATCAGCGTTTCGGCCATCTCCTTTTTCTCTGCCTCAGATTTTGCGCGAGCGGTGTTGAAGGCGCAATATTCTCGGTCGATGGTTTGCTGGAAAATCAGCGGTTTGCCGGGGTGCGCCTTTTGCAAGCGTTCGATGAAAGGGAATAGGCGTTCCTTGATTTCCTTGGCTGTGGGATTCGAGAAACTGTCGAAAATGAAAGCGTCGGCATCCACATCGGCAAGCGCCTCGGCAAAGTAGGGTTGGAGTTTGCTGTGGCCACTGCACCCCAAACCGAGCAGCTGAAGCCCCGTCATTCGGCAGAATTGGGCAGGGTAGGTGAGGCCTGGGCGGCTGGTGCTTGTGCCGTGTGTGAAGCTGGAACCGAAAATGGCAATACGGTGGCGGAAAGGAATGGACGATGGGGCAATAGGAGCATCGGCATCAACGCCAATCTCCAACTTGTTCACCTCGGCAAACAGCGGCAGATAGAGCAAGCATTCGTGTTCGGTGCCGTCCATGCTGGTTGCGAGGTTGAGTGCCTTGTTGAGCGTTTCCTGCGAGCGTGCGCCCGAACCAGCCCAACGCCATGCGCCATCTTTCTTGATATAGAGGTCGAAGCCGTGTGCAGCGATGCCGGTGCTGTTTTGAGGCCATTCCACATCGCCAAACTCGCATCTCACCGCTATGGTGCGGCTTGAGGTTTTGAACGCAATCGACATGCCAGCCGACTCTCGTACTTGCAGCAACTCCTTCTTGTCGAAGCCCTTGTATTTCACCGTGTCGATACGGTGGTAGGGGTTGAATGTGCCAGGCATCAATTTACCCACCAAGGTAAACTGCTGAGCATCATAAAACTTCAGTTTCGGAGCAGCCACACTCATCAGAGCCACCACTCCCCACAAAATCAATGAACAAAAAATCCGTTTCATCTCACAATAGTATTTTCAGTAGTTTTGGTTAGTTAATCTTCACCAAAAGTAAAAAAAATCCCTCAAATTTCACCCTTGAAAAATTCAAAATTTCCGTCAACTGGGCTAAATTGGTGATTTTTTAATCGTTTTCGCCCGATTTTTGCTTGAAGTGGGCTAAATCGATGAAAATTTTACTGTTTTCGCCCGATTGAGGCTTGGAATGGGCTAAAACGATTGATTTTTTGCCGTTTTCGCCCGGTTGACCGATTTTTCACAAACCATTAGAACCGTCCCTTTGGTTTGTGGGATGGTCTGACTTGTCTGACTCGTCGGACAGGTCGGACGGTGTGGGGTGGGGGGAGGAGTGGGGTGGGTGGAATGGAAAAGCCTCGCTTTCCGGGAGGGGAAGCGAGGCTTATAGAGAACTTGTTGAGTTTTCGTTGTGTATTATCTGTCGAAGTTGGCTTTACGCATATCGCCTTCTTCTGCGAGTGCACGGTGGAATTCGAGTGCGTAGCGTTGGCTCTGGTAGATGTGACCACCACCGTTTGCCTTTGCTATTGCGAGGTATTCGCGGAGCAATGGGCGGTAGGTTGGGTGTGCTGCCTTTTCGATGATTTCCTCTGCTGCTTGCAGTGGGTCTTTGAAGCGAAGGTCGGCAACGCCTTGGTCTGTAACGATGATGTCAACAGAGTGGCTTGTGTGGTCGACGTGTGTAACCATAGGAACGATGGTGCTGATGCAGTCGTTCTTCTTGATTGATGGGCACATGAAGATGCTGGTGTAAGCGTTGCGAGTGAAGTCGCCGCTACCACCGATACCGTTCATCAAGCGACTGCCGTTCACGTGTGAAGAGTTCACATTACCGAAGAGATCAACTTCGATTGCGGTGTTCATTGACACCACACCTATACGGCGGATAACCTCAGGGTTGTTGCTGATTTCAGATGGACGCATAAGAATCTTGTCGTGCAAGGTGTCGATGTTTGCAAACAAGTCTGACATTGCTTCGCCTGAAAGGGTCAATGAACAGGTACTTGCAAATTTGCATCGGCCGCTCTTGAGCAACTTCAATACGCTGTCTTGCATCACCTCGGTGTACATTTCGAATGGTGGAATGTCGGTGCTTTCTTCAAGAGCGTTGAGCACAGCGTTGGCAATGTTGCCCACACCTGATTGGATAGGAAGGAATGTTTTTGGCATACGGCCATTCTTCATTTCGCTTACCAAGAAATCGCACACGTTTTTACCAATCTTTGCAGTTTCTTCGTCAACTGGCGAGAACTTGCTTGGCATACCGAGTGGCATACTGGTCTTTACTACGCCGAGCACCTTCTTTGGGTCAACGTGAGCCACGACTGAACCAGCGCGGTCGTGAGCAGAATAGATAGGAATTTCGCGACGGTGAGGTGGGTCGAGTGGCAACAAAATGTCGTGCAAGCCCTTGATGCTTTCAGGAATTTGGTCGTTGAGCTCGATAATCACCTTGTCGGCGAGTTTGAGCCATGTTGGAGAGTTACCAACTGCGGTACCCAACACGATTTCGCCATCGTCGGTTATGCTTTGCACTTCAATCAAAGCCACGTCCATCTTGCCATAGTAGCCATAGCGGAATTCTTGTGCAAGTTCGCTCAAGTGGCGGTCGTTGTAGTGCACTTCGCCAGCGTTGATGCGGTTGCGCACTTCAGGGAGCGACTGATAAGGAGTGCGGTAGTTAAGAGCGTGAGCGCGAGAGAGTTCACCGTCGGTGTAGTCGTTGGTCGATGCACCGCTGTAGATGTTTACTTTAAATTCGCGACCTGCTTCATGTTCACGGATAGCTTTCTTTGCAATGGCAGGTGTAATCACCTTTACATTACCAGGAATAGTGAAACCAGACACACCGATATTCATGCCATTTTGAATATAATCGGCAGCTTCTTCTGGGGTTAAAATTGGATAAATCATTTTAGTGTTGATTTAGTTATCGTTTTTGTAGTTTTGCATTCTGATTTTATCATTCAAAATTACTCATTTTATGAGAATTGGCAAAATTATAGCACGACCATTTTTCGGCAGCGCCCATTTATTGGATTTTTTGCCGAATTTAGGTGGAATTATGCACACAAAAAAGCTGTGCCGCTTTATGATTTGCGACACAGCTTGATATGTCTTCCCTTGTCGGTAAAACTATGACTGTAATGATGCCAATCATGATTGAGAACGTTCAGAATGATTACACATTCACTTTCAATATTGACAAACTATTGAATACTGCAACAAAGTAATTATAAATATGGCTGCCTATACATTTGTGTAGACAGCCATATCCTTATTTTGAGTATATTATTAATCTTCGCTGAACAAAGTCCATGTCAAACAATTCAGACCACCGCCACTATTAGCGTTCACATCGGGATTCTCTATAATTTGAGTCATATCACAATCTATAAGCTCTACTTTATAAGAAGCTCCAAAGGCTTGCTGGATTTGTTGTACAGCTGCTTTGTCGAGTTCATCCCAATCTAATTTTGGAACGATAATATGTTTACCAACTTGTAGAAAATTAATGTATCCCCAACTTTTCGATTTCAAGAGGCTCCACATCTTGGTACCTTTGATTCCTTCAATATCTCCAAAGTGCAGACGTTCAATATCAAAGTATTCTTTCAGTGGCTCACTCAGACGTTCTTCATCGTCCAAATCACAGTAATTTGTAATCAGAACTTTTCCTTCTGTGATATATCTAACCATTCCATCGGCATGTCCAATTGGGTTTTCATCTTTTCCTTCCCATTCAATCAGAATAAGACGAATCTGATTATCAAAGAATTGGTTCCACCAGTCTGTAAGCTCCTTTTTGGATAGATTATTCTCTTTCAAAACTTTGCTACACATGATGATTGTTGGTTTACCAAACTTGTCGATAGCCTTGATCACATTGCCTCCATCAAGAATAAGAGGGATTGTAACAACATTAAGATTAAGCTTGTCAGCCTTGCGAGTATGTACTTTGTGTAGCAACCAGTTTGTGATATAAGCTTTATGGTCGCTAAGATAATCCGGGCTATAGGTGTAGTTCAGAAAGAGATGATCTTTCGTCAGCTGCACTGGCATATAATCTCTTGACCAGATGTCACGAGTGTTAAGCAGATCATCGTTCTTCAAGTCATCGTTCTTCAAGGTCTTAACAGACTCTTTCAATGCAGCATACATCTTTTCTCTTAACTGAGGATCCAAACCGCTGCTCTCTCCAGGTAGAAGACTGGAATAACAAACCGTATTGGTCATGTTATCCGTTACGAAGTTATCTTTTGATATTATCATACTCTTAGCTATTAGACAATTCGATGTTCAATATCTCGATTTATTTACCGCTATCGGTTATACTTTTGGGTTAGGACCATATTCGTTGTTGCCAGGGGCAGAATCTTGAACAGTCCAAATGATAATCAATACATAGCCGACAATAGGGATGAACATGAGAAGCTGCAACCAACCGCTACGACCAGTGTCGTGGAGACGGCGTGCGGTTACGGCGATGGTGGGCAGCAGAAGCACGAGACCGCCAATACCGCAAGTCAAAGAGGAAATGATGTAGGTGAAAAGTTGGAACCACCAAAATTCCGAGCGGCGAGCGCGACCTTCAAAGTTGGCAAACTTGTTGAAGCACACTTTGATTGCTTCGCCGAAGTCCATCGACTTTGGCTGAGGCTGATAGCCATATTGTGGCTGCTGTGGTTGCTGATAGCCGTACTGTGGTTGTTGGTAACCGTATTGTGGCTGTTGTGGAGCTTCTGGTTGAGGTGGAATAGGGGGCTGCTGGTCGAATGCAGGTGGTGCTGGTTGTTGCTGTTGGAGCAACGCAGCCACTTCTGGCACTTGCATGGCAGGAGCCCAGTTTGTCATGGTCTCGTTCCAAACGTATGATTGTGGAGTCAGTCCGTTGATGAGCAGTTCTGACAACTCGAATGGTCCACCTTGCTGACCATTGGTGTTAAGGTAATACTTCATAGTCTTACGGTTTTAGTATTTTAATGAAATTGATAATCTTGCTTTTGCAAATATAATGATTTTTCGTGAAAAAGCACCAATTTGTGCAAAATATATGTAAAATCCCACCAAAAATGAAATTTGAAGCCAAAGGCATCGGAGATGCCGCATTATGCGAAACACCATGCAAGCGAAAATTGCAGAGCGATTGAGCGTAGCTTGGTGATAAGGATATGGTGTGGGGGTGAGCCTCGGAGAGGGTCGGTTATGATTGTGAAGAATAGGTTGATACCACGACCGACCCTCGGTTCTGTGGATAAAAACTGGGGGACTGAAACAAAAACATAAAAAACAGCCTTTTGGCGATGCCAGTGCTT
>ERZ857629.604-NODE-604-length-47480-cov-9.948677_pt1 | contig 47480 bp, 42 predicted proteins | sample MGYA00519700_ERZ857629 | MGnify/ENA primary metagenome ERZ857629 (study PRJEB31778, sample SAMEA3449351) | human gut metagenome | biome: human gut; feature: human-associated habitat; material: faeces | place: United Kingdom | collected 2010/2012 ... | reverse complement strand
AATGCCTGATGAAAGATGATGAAGGAGAGTGGCTGGTAAAGTTCCGGCACGTTTACGATCCCGCGGATTTCGGTAAGATGGAGTACGATTACAATGTGGCGGCCGCGGCTTGCGGAATCGAAGTTCCGGAATTCAAACTCATTGACAATAAATATTTTGCGTCAAAAAGATTCGACATTCGAGACGGAAAACGCCTTCACGTCGCGACTGCCGGCGCATTGCTTGGGCTGTCATTGAATGAACTTACGATGGATTACCGGAATCTGCTGCATCTGACCGGTTTCCTCACGCAAGACCCTGCCCAGGTCGAGCAGCAGTTCAGAAGAATGGTTTTCAATGTCATAGCAGAAAACAAGGACGACCATCCGAAAAACTTCAGTTTCATTTGCGAAGCCGGCGCCTGGCGCATAAGCCCGGCATACGATCTGACGCTCTGCCGCGAAGGCTATCGAGGCGAGCATGCGACATCAGTAATGGGCAACGGCCTCCCCACCAAGGCAGACCTGGTCAATGCCGGCACTGACATCAAAATACCAGAGTCCCGCTGCCAGGAAATCATCGAAGAAATCGCCGCCATATGTGAGAGACTACTGACATCTTACGCGCCACGTTAGATTTTGTCCGCTTTTTCCGGAATAGAAAACGGGCGGCCCGGTAAGGGGTCGCCCGCATTTATATTTAGAATGGGAGATTATTTCTTAACCTCTACCCATTTCTGCTCGTAGATAAGAAGCTGCTTATCAGACTTGAATACCGAAGGAATACATACTACATCTACTTTGGCATCTTTAGCTGCCTGAATGTACATGTAGATGTTCTTGTCTTTATCATTCTCATCTTTACCGAACTTTCCGGTACTCTGAATCCTCAGCGCGAATGTATTGGTGCCATCGGTAATCTTTCCGTTACTCTTTACCGCAGAATATTTGGCGTCGATTTCGGTTTCCACCTTAGCATCTGAGATTTTCACGTAACGGTTGATATAATAATCAAAATTAGCTTTCAACTCTGCAAGAGTAACAGCCTTCGGTTCTACCTTGCTATCTTCAGGAGTCGTGACAGTAGCCAACTGAAGATTAAGTGCAGTAGCCTGTGGAAGATTATTATAAGCATAACCTTTACCCCATACACGTCCGTCGATTACCTGACCGACCTTGAGAGTAACACTATTGTCGTACACATAAAGTCCGCCAGTTTCATCCTCGATGAAGGTGTTGCTGCCATTCTTATATGTTACCTTTGCTCCTTTGAGAACATGGTCAAATTTGGCTGGGTTCTTCTTGTTGGTCGATGTCTTGAGAACAGCGTTGATAGCCGCAATTCCGCCTTCAGCAACAGTTGAAGATCCTAACTGGGTAATGCTGACAGGAAGTATCGTCTGATTTTTGGTACTCTTTATAACTTTGGTACTCTTTATAACTATAGTACCTGTTCTATCTGCACCTGTTGTATTTTCTTTAACATTGACCTTGAAAGTAAGGTTGCCCTTGCCGTCAGAAGTGTAACCGTTGCCTTCGATAGTCAGCCAATCTGAATCTGTCTCGAATGAAAGGCCGTCGCCTTTCTGAACCACTTTAAGTTCGAAAGATGTAGCCTCCTTTGCAAGGAATTTGTTTACATCGTCGCAAGCAAGAAGAGCTTTCTTTACGGAAATAAATGTAGCGTCAACGAGTTCAATGGTAGAACCATAAGTTTTTCTCGGACCCTCGACCACGACTTCATCACCCACAGCGATGTTGAATGAGTTCCAGTTATATGAGCCAGTAGCATCTACCGTACCGTAGATCATAATGCTATTGCCTTCGCTGTCGGACATATCCCAGTTTCCATAATTAGTGTTGGAAATAGCTGTACAAAAACCCTTTACACGATATGTCTTGCCGTCAGTGCCGTCGATTACATCTTTTACGGAAACTGCCTTCACCTCCTGCACACCAGCTGTCTGGGCTACGATGACGTTCTGAATCTTGTCACCGGCTTTGATCTGAAGCGCAGAAGATCTGCTGTCTGTTGTCGCATCTGCGTGGAAAGTCACCTTGGTTTTTCCTTTGGAACCGCTTCTTGCAGATACCGTGAACCATGAATTGTCCTTCAAGTCCAGCTGTTTGGTAGGGACATAGTATTTCACTACACCCTTCTCATCATCGAGTTTTTTCTCTTCAACATCGAAATCAATGTCGAATGTCCAATCTTCCGATGCAGTTATCTCTACAGTTACATCTCCACCCTTTTCAGGAAGCGTGATATATGACTGGGAGACTTTAATGTTGTCAAGCTCAAGCGTGTCATTTTCAGAACAGCTTGCCAGCATTGTCATAGCAGCGATTGCTGCCGGTATTATATATTTAAGTTTCATATAAGTTCCCGAATGAATTAGTTGAACATATATTTGATACCGATAGAAGCATACCAGCACTGACCGATAGCATGGTTCGGAGTGAAGGTCTTGGTGTTACCGGTAACGCCTTTAGGAGTAGAGAATTTCGCATATCCGTCAGCGTCAGCACCTTCATACGTGAGAATCTTGGCCTCTGTACCGATAGCAGGATTGAGGATCTTCATCACACCCCAGTTTGAATTGAAGAGATTCAAGAGGTTCTTGATATCGAAACCAAGCTGAAGGATATTGGTGGTCTTTCCTGCTTTAACCTTGAAGTCGTGCTTGTAGCTGAAATCTACTCTGTGCACCCATGGAGAATATACGCTATATGCTTCAGCGTACTTGCCCTGATGCTTGCTGAGGTATTTGTCCTTGTGGACGAATGCCATGAACCTGTCTCTGTCGTCATCGGAAACGAAACGGAAGTCACCGTTCTTGACCTGAGCGTCAGTAGGGATGTACACTGCGTCGTAAGCATAACCGTCACCATTCATATCGTTTGACAGCATATATGAGTAGTTGCTTGAGCCGCGCCAAGTCTCATATATGAGGCTGAAGTGGTTACCGCAATGGTCATTGTGAGTTACAGAAGCGATGAATCTGTCTGGAATGACGTTGATTGCATTGTGCAGATCAATGTAGTTAGGACCAGCTACTGTAGGCACATAAGTAAATGCAGACTCCGCATTGGAACCAGGCATACTGGTGATTTCCTTGGAAGCGGTATGAGTGTAGGCAGCCATGATATTGACCTCAGGAATAGGGGTCATATTGACGGTTGCGCTTGCAGAATATCCATATCCCTTGTTAGTATTTTCAAGGACGAATGCGCTCGTTCCGTTACGGAATGAATCAGGATAGATAGGACGATTGTCCACGCCATTGAATTTAGCATATGAACCAGCGTCTTTCATACTCCAGTCGGAAATCATAACGCCATTGATAGTCTTGTTGAAGATTCCCTCAACTGAAACTGAGAATGGGAATGATGTAGGAATAGCATAATCTACTGCCAATGAAGTCTTCCATACCTGAGGCATCTTGAACTTGCTATCAACTGCACTGATTGAAGAAGGAACTGTACCATCTTCCGGCTTGTAGTTGGCTGGATATCCGAGTCCGAGAAGTTTCTGGTAAAGTGCATTGGTTGTCACCTTGCCGTTAGCATCTGTAACCAATCCGCCTGCAAACTCTGCCATAGTGAAGCCTTTCTTTGCAGCATTCTTGGTATTGATCTGAGCCTGATACTGCACTGAACCGCTGTTGGTAGGCATATTGGTGAAGAACACGAGAGGCAGACGGCCTGAGAAGAGACCGGTACCACCGCGGACTTTCAGGCTCTTGTTGTTGAATACGTCCCAGTTGAAGCCGACTCTTGGAGAAATTGCCAGCTGAGCGCCAGGCCATTTGCCCGTGTCAATGTGGGTCTCCTTGAAATCTTTAGCTTTCGGATAGTAGTTGAGTTTCAGGATGGCATTGTTGGTAACGACATCCTTGTTGTTGAAGAACAAACCGTCGAAACGAACACCGTATGTAAGTTTGAAATTCTCGCGTACAGACCATTCGTCCTGAGCATAGATACTTGCCTGGCTGAAACGTACACGTGCAGCAGGGTTTTTCTCTCCATTGTAACCATAGGTAAGGTTCACGATTTCAGGAGCGGCGCCATTGAGGAAATCATCAAGGCTGCTGTAACGGTAATAACCGGTACCGTTTCTCATATAAGCGTTGTCAGCCATCTGATATTCATAACGGAGACCTCCTGTAACCTTGTGGTTTCCAAGATACCAGGTGAGGTCGTCTCTTACGTTGGCAATGGTATTGTGCACCGCATTGTTCCAAGAGAAGAGCTCGTATCCGAGAGCCATGTAGTTCTGTCCTGAACCGTCCAAGATGTCGATGAACGGGAACTCGCTTGAGCCTGTGCTACGTGTATCGTCCAATTTGGAGAATGTAGCGAGGAACTGATTTGAAAGGTTGTCAGTTATGCGGCTGTTCAAGTCGAGGGAAACAGAATGTACTGAGTTGTCGATTGCATACATTGAGTTTGCAAATGACATGGAGTACTGTGATGTACGGGCGCCTGAAGCACGGGTACCACCGTCCATAGATGTCTTGTTAGGCGCATTCCAGCCTCTGTTCAATGTGTAGTTGTAACGAACTGCGAGGTGGTTCTTGTCATTGATGTTCCAGTCGATGCGGGCAAGAATCTTCTGGTTGCTCTCGTCAGCAGGGAAATTTGTATAAGAGCCGGTATCATAACCATATTTATCTTTTACGAAATCTGAAACTTTCTGCAAATCAGAGAGTTTTGTGCGGGAAATATAGTTATTGGCATCCTCCTTGCCGTCCTCGGAACCTCTCCACCTGTTTGCGATAGTAGGGGTTTTCACATACTCGTAGTTCACGAAGAAGAAGAGTTTGTTCTTGACGATCGGGCCACCGAGTGTGAATCCATAAGTGGTGGTGCGGTCTTTGGCGCGTGCGCCTGTAATCTGCTCTCCACATATTGCATCACCACGAAGGTTCTCATTCTTATGATATACATAAGCGGTTCCCTTGAAGGTGTTGGTACCTGATTTGGTGATGGCATTGACTCCTCCACCGATGAAGTTTGTCTGACGAACGTCAAATGGTGAAATAACCACCTGCATTTCCTCGATAGCATCGATTGAGATAGGGCTGCCGCCTCCAGGAAGCTTTTCGCTGAGACCGAAGTTGTTGTTGAAGTTGGCACCGTCCACAGTGAAGTTTGCGGTACGTCCGTCAGCTCCGGCGAATGACATTCCGTTTCCGCCATAAGGAGAAAGTCTTGTCACATCGGTAATGCTTCTTGAAACCGTAGGAAGCGCAGCAATCTGAGAGTTGTCAATGTTGGTGGCTGCACCTGTACGCTCATTGCTGAACTTGGATTTCGCGGTACCAATGACAACAACCTGCTCAAGGAATTCTGTTGACTCCTTAAGTGTTGCGCTAAGGTTGTAAGTCTCAGCAAGCTGGAGAGTTACATCCTTGTAGAGAAGAGAATTGTAACCGACTGAGGAAACCTCTACCTTGTAAGGTCCTCCGGCACGCATACCATTGATGGTGTACTGACCATTCTGGTTAACAATAGCTCCGTAAACAGTACCGGAAGGCTCATGAGTAGCTACCACAGCTGCTCCGACTACCGGTTCTCCTTTTTCATCAGTAACTCGTCCGTTCATTGAAGACGTTGTCACCTGTGCATAGGCTAGTGTACCTGCCAACATAGCGATGCCGGCAAGTAACAAATGCTTTAATGAATAATTCATAGAGGTAATTATTATTATAGTTTGTATGCAAATTTAGGTTATTACTTACAAATATAAAACACTAAAACAATTAAAATTGTGTTAATTACGTATTTCAGTATCTTTTCTGATACAATTTAAAGCGTTCAAATCACCGTTTGACCGATGCTGTTCCGACATATCGTCGGCAGGAGTTTTTTTCTTTCTGAAAAAATATTTTGCTATTCGGAAATATCAGCTTACCTTTGCAGAACTGATGTGGAGAGATTTGCCTGCTTGCAACCACGTTAAAAAATGCTAAAATGTTGACAACCGGTGACCGCGTGGCGCGGAAACCACTTTTCATATCAATGTTTTGTGTTTTTGTTACGTCTCCACATCAGTGGGACGTTTTTTTGTGTCCGGACGACTGTCAGGAGCCGTGAAAAAGCATTGACGCAGATACCTGAACCACCTGCGCTGGAAGATTTTAAAAATATTGGATATGAACTACTTATTTACATCAGAGTCTGTTTCTGAGGGACATCCTGACAAGGTTGCCGACCAGATTTCAGACGCTATCCTGGACGAATTCCTGAGACAGGATGAAGATTCCAAAGTTGCCTGCGAGACTTTCTGCAGCACCGGCCTCGTAGTGGTAGGCGGTGAAGTGAGGGCGGAACACGCTTATGTGGATATCCAGTCCACTGTAAGGAAGGTCATCAACAATATCGGCTATGACAAGGCCGACTATATGTTCGACGGAAACTCCTGCGGTGTTCTTTCAGCTATTCACGAGCAGAGTGCAGACATAAACAGAGGTGTCGTGAGAGAGAATCCTGAAGATCAGGGCGCCGGAGACCAGGGCATGATGTTCGGTTACGCCTGCCGTGACACGGAAGAGTACATGCCGCTGCCGCTGGCTCTTTCACATCTGACCCTCCAGATTCTGTCAGATATCAGAAAAAACAGCCACGACCTGATGCCATATCTCAGGCCTGACGCAAAATCCCAGTTCACCATCGAATACGACGAGCACAATCACCCTGTACGCGTCCACACTATCGTTGTTTCCACACAGCACGATGAATTCGTGGCACCGGAACTCGGAAATATGAAGTATGACGAGGCTGTGCGTCAGTTCGGCCAGGAGAGAGTGGACAAGGCAATGCACGACAAGATTGAAAAGGACGTAAGGGAAATCCTTCTGCCTAAGGTCATTGCCTCCCTCCCTGAAAAGACCGCGTCTCTGTTCAAGAATGATTTCATTCTTCATGTCAATCCTACGGGCAAATTCGTTATCGGAGGTCCTCACGGAGACACAGGTCTGACCGGCCGCAAAATCATTGTCGATACTTATGGCGGACGCGGTGCGCACGGTGGCGGAGCATTCTCAGGAAAGGATCCGTCAAAGGTGGACAGGTCAGCCGCATACGCAGCAAGATACATCGCGAAGAACCTTGTCGCTGCCGGTGTCGCTGAAGAAGTTCTGGTCCAGCTGGCCTACGCTATCGGTGTCGCAAAACCTGTCAGCGTATTCGTAAACACCTATGGCACAGCAGCCAAAGGGCTCACTGACGCAGCCATCGCGGAGAAGGTCAATGAAATTTTCGACTTGAGGCCTGCAAAAATCATTGAGAAATTCCAGCTCAAGAATCCTATTTACGAGCCGACCGCAAGTTATGGCCACGTAGGACGCAAGCCATATACCAAGTCCGTAAAAGTGGTACGTGACGGCAAACAGGTAGAGAAAGTTCTGCAGTTCTTCGGCTGGGAACTCCTCGACTCCGTACCGAAAGTCAAAGAGGCCTTCGGCCTGTAGTCTTCCTGCCGACAGAGAAGAACGACGACAGCGTCTCCGGTAAGCGTCTCCGGTAGCGTCTCCGGTAAGCGTCTCCGGTAGCATCTCCGGTAGCGTCTCCGCTGTTACGTCGACAGCGGGCGCAGCGCGTAAAGCGTTAGCACTCAATAAAATAACCATTTTCAGAGTTGTGGTTTTGGCAACTCTGAAAATGGCTTAAGTGTTGATATTTAAAGAGTTACGCGACGCATCCCGCTTGTCCGTGGAAGAGGTTACTAAGCTGAAGGAAAAGGAACAAGAGCCCGCGACACATTAAAGCCTATTCGCTCAGGAATAACGTTCAGAAACAATTTAAAAGGTCCGGCCAAGACAGGTCGGACTTTATTGTGTATTGCTGGCTGCGCCCACTTGAACTAAAGGCGACAGCGGTGTAGGACTTGTCGATGACCGATAGTCCCTATCGGATGTTCTTGTCGAATCCGTCAGGAATAAAATTCTTGTTGACCGGGGTCAATTTCACGAAAACACATCCGTGAGGTGCGACCTCGGTTTCCCATCTTTCTTGATAGCCGCAGGTATAGATATCCTTCTGCCTCCAGAGGTCTCTGATAACCTGAGAGCCCATCACACCTATTGACTTAGGAATAAAGCCGATCATTTTAGGAGAAGACGACAGGTTGAACATGGCGATGGCTACAGTGCCGTCAGCAAGCGGTTTCAGATATGTTGCGTAATCCTTGTCACCATAAATCCTGGCGCCCTGCCAGCCGAGTTCGTCCTGGTTCACATCTATCACTTCGCTGTTGCACAGGAGGTTAAGCGTAAAGTCATCCATCTCGGCCATATCACAACCAATAAGGAGAGGTGATGCGAGAATGCTCCAGAGAGTGATGTGAGTGTACTGTTCATCAGCCGAAAGCTTGGAATCATGAGTGGACGGTCCCCAGCCGACCTTTCCGACCACGAGCATATCCGCATCCGGCCAGTTGCCGGGCCTTTTGAACGATGCCCATTTATCCTGGCCGAATCCGATTTTCGACATATTGGCCCAGTTGTCCCTGATGTCGCCGGTAGTTCTCCAGCAATTCGCATATTTGGTTATGTATGAAGCCATTCCGACTTTGGAGCTATTGGATAGACTATAGACGATATCCCGTCCTGTAGCGCTGAGCGCATCCGCCATAAGACGGACATTGTACTCGTCGTTAGGATTCCAGTCATATTTCAGGTAGTCCACGCCCCAGTCTGCCCACTGCTGAGCATCCACATCCACGAATTTATACTTGGTGAAATACCAGAGCGAATCACGCTTCATCTTGCTGCGGTCCAGTTTATGGAACTCGTCGCAGATACCTTTCTCGATAAAATCATATTTGCCGTCCGGAGTATCAGCACTTTCGCCGCAATGCCCTGCATATGTAGCCACCCACGGTCCGGAATAGATTCCGAGTTTCAGGCCATTGGAATGAATAAAATCTCCCAATGCCTTCATATCAGGGAACTTGGAGTTCGGCTGGATAGCATTGGTCTTGCCGCCTCTGAGTCCCTGCCAGCCGTCATCGATATTGACAAATGACCAGCCGTAATCCACCAGGCCCTTGTCGAGCATTGCCTGAGCCGAGCTCATCACTTTCTCCTGGCTCACGCTGTTTCCCCAGCAGTTCCATGAGTTCCAGCCCATCGGAGGAGTGAGGGCAATCTTGTCACCGATGACGATCTTGAAGTCGCGCTCGACTGTGCCAATGCTGTTGGCCGCTTTCAATGTTACCTTGTATTCGCCTGCTTTTTTCACGGAGCCTGTGATGATACCGGTATTTTCATCCAGTTTCAGCCCTTTAGGAAGGCCTTCTGCGCTGAACAGAATCGGACGCTCTCCAGTACAAGGTATCCTGTACAGGAAATCCGCACCGGGACGGGCACCATAAACCTTGGCTCCATTGATTCTTGGTGAAGGCGAGGCCTTAGGCGTAAGAATATACTGAGAAGAATCATTCTTTTCTGAAGCTGAAACTGTGGCCGGAAGAAAAACGACACCGGCAAGAACCGCTAAGTAAAATAGAGTCCTTTGTCTGAAGTTCATCATATAATGAGTTATTAGTTGTGTAAGTGTTCGGTAGTAACGCCGGTCATTCACCCCGCTCCATAGCCCTGCGCAAGTCTTTTTCTTTGATTGACTCACGCTTGTCATACTGCTTCTTACCGCGCGCAAGGGCGATATTCAGCTTGGCATATCCGTTTTCTGATATGAAGAGCCTTACAGCCACGATGGTGAGGCCCTTTTCCTTTACCTTCTGGTTCAGATGGCGGAGTTCTCGTTTCTGAAGGAGCAGTTTGCGGTCACGGAGCGGAGCATGCTGTCCCCAAGAGCCCCAGGCATACAGGGCAATGTTGATTCCGCGCACGTACAACTGTCCTTTGTCGAAATAGCAGAACGCATCTGACATGGAAGCCCTGCCCGCACGGATCGACTTGATTTCTGTTCCGCAAAGGACAATGCCTGCCGTATAGTTTTCCAGGAACTCGTAATCGAACGAGGCCCTTTTGTTGTTTATATTGACTCTGCTCTTCTTCTCTTTCGCCATAATTCCTTAAGACGCCGCCTGAATAAAACAGCATCCAAATGCAAATTTATCGTTATTTTTGCATAAATCAATCAAATCGTCATCTGATGCCTACAAAAAACCCATACGGCAACACCTACATAGCTGACTTGCCGGAACCGGAGACAATATCCGCGGAAGAAATACTCGAAAGCATTGACAACAAGAGCATTGACCTTGTCTGCGTGCTCGGGCCGACCGCTTCCGGGAAGACGAAATACGCTGTAGAACTGGCGCGGGAGCTGAACCGTCTGAGGGCGGAAAAATACGGAGCGGCTAGTTTCAATGCCGCAGGAGCGGTCAATGCCACAGGAGCGGTCAATGCCGCAGGAGCGGAGATTCTTTCCGGGGATTCGAGGCAGGTTTACAGAGGCATGGATATCGGCACTGGAAAGGACCTGAACGAATACGGGGAGATTCCATATCATCTTATCGACATCGTGGATGCAGGGACCAAATTCGACCTGTACCAGTATCAGAAGGCGTTTGAGAAGGCATACAAGGACATCATGGACAGAGGAGGAATACCCATATTGTGCGGAGGCTCAGGACTTTACCTCGAAGCTGCCACATGCGGTTACTCGATTCCGGACGTGCCGCCTTCTCCGGAACTGAGGGCCGAACTGGAAGAAAAGCCTATGGATGAACTCGTGTCAATGCTGGCGTCCATGAAGCCCCTGCACAACAAGACCGACATTGACACGAAAAAAAGAGTCATCAGGGCATTGGAAATAGCTTTGTGGCAGAAGGAGCATCCTGTGGAGAACACGGCATTCCTGCCGAAAAACACATATTACATCGGCACATTGGTCTCACGCGAGGAGAGGAACAGGCGAATCGATGCGAGGCTGGACGCAAGGATCGAGGAAGGCATGGCGGATGAGGTAAGGCGACTGCTTGACAGCGGCGTTCCCGCAGAGAATCTGACTTACTATGGACTTGAGTACAAGTTCGTTACACAATATGTTCTGGGAATACTCAGCCTCGAGGAGATGAAGATGCTACTGGGCAATGCCATCCATCAGTTCGCAAAACGCCAGATGACCTGGTTCCGAGGGATGGAGCGCAAGGGCATCCGGATACATTGGGTCGAGCCTTAACGTGGCAGCAGAAAGACTCTACTTTGATGATGGCGGAAGCGGATGGCCGGGAAGTGTACGCGGAGCCTCAGCCGCACGCCAATATGCAGCGTCGAATTCGGGATATACAAAGTCCCCGTCATGGTCTATGGTAAACGCGATGTAGTTTATCTTGAACCCCTGGGCGAGGAAATTCTGCTCGTAGAAAGTCTGCACTTCGAACAACGCATCCACGGCAGCCTTGCCGCAGACCGAAGAGAAGTCCGACGAGTAAAGCGAATCTCTATCCTGCCCGTAAAGATCTGACGTAGAAGCCAATACGTGCAGATTGTTCGCCTCACACACGGCCTTCGTATATTCGTACAGGAAAGTGCTGTCGGTCTTGAGATGGATGATGCCGCCCTTCTTCAGAAAATGTCTGTATCTTTCCAGGAACATCGGACTTGTAAGACGGCTGTTCTCACTTTTCATCTGCGGGTCAGAGAACGTCAGCCATATTTCCGAGATCTCGCCCGGAGCGAAAAACGCCTCGATAAACTCTATTCTGGTACGGAGAAACGCCACATTCGGCAGTTCATTCTCGGTCGCAAACTTGGCCCCTTTCCAGAGCCTCGCTCCCTTGATGTCCACACCGATATAGTTCATGTCCGGGTTTCTCTGGGCCAACGCCACAGTATATTCCCCTTTTCCGCAGCCCAACTCTACCACAACAGGCGTCTTTCTGCCGCCGAACATTGTTTCGGACCAATGTCCTTTGACCGGATGGTCTTTCAGTACCAATGAATTACGGGACTCTTCCCCCGCCCTGTCCAACACCTCTTCAGATGCCGGCTGAAGCAAACATCTGAAAGTGGCATTCTCGCTGAATTTCTTTAATTTTCCGTGTCCCATATCTATTTCAACACTAATACTTTAACTCTCCTGTCCACTCTTTCGATTTCCAACCCGATACCGGTCAGGCCGTATTTTTTCAATGAATCTTCCGGCGCCTTTATATAAAGTTTCCACAATCCCGGCTTGACAGGAACCAGTCCGGCCCCGATTCTATCCGTAAGCACCTTGTCATAATAGGAAGAATCCCGGAGCGCCGAGCGCTGAAGCACAATATTGTCCTCAAACAGTTCTCCATCAGGAGATTCCCAGACCACGAGCAACGGCATTGACCTGAATGAAGAAAATTCCCTGTCAATGCAGGACAGCGACGCGAGCAGCGAAAAATCGTATGCGGACAATGTGTCGGTCATATCAGCATTGAACACGAACCGGCCATAGGCATCGCGTGCTCCAGTGCGCACAAACTGCGCGTAAGAACTTGGCCTTGAGCAAGATAGCACCAACATTGACAAGAGCAGCACTCCTGTCAAAGCGATACTTTTATGGCTCCGGGCTATCACCTGAGATTCTGTTATTTGCTGTTCGGCTTCTGCTGCTGGCCATTCTGCTGACCATTTTGCTGCTGACCATTCTGTTGCTGGCCATTCTGACGCTGGCGTCTTCCGTCACGGCCCTGACGGTTCGGCCTGTCCGAGCCGCCCTGACGGCCCTGCTGACGTGGTGCCGCCTGATTCTTGTCGTCACCACGGCCACGCTGACGGCCACCATTCTGGCGACGCTTTTTCTTTCCCGGTGAATCGAAACGCGTGATGCTGTCGTCACCTACCGCAGTTATGAATTCCGGCATTTCCGGCTCCGGTTCAGTCTTGAGAGACTCAGGCTTGATTCCGTTCCGGTTCATCTTGATCACCTCACGAACCTCAGATGCAGCAAGAGGAAACAGATTTGCCAACGACCCCTTGTCATAAGAGAAATACATCACCTCTTTCAGGATGTCAGTCTTCATCAGATAAGCCAGTCCGTCCTGGAACTCGAGCGGCTCCTGTACACGCGGAATGCGGGACTGCGCATCCAAGTATGTGGCCACCTCATAATTCAAGCAGCATTTGAGCTTACCACATTGACCTGCAAGCTTTTGCGGATTGAGCGACAAATCCTGGCAACGTGCCGCCGCCGTGGTGATGGACTTGAAATTCGTGATATAGTTCGCACAGCACAGCTCCCTGCCGCAGATTCCCAGGCCGCCTATCAGACCGGCCTCCTGACGTGCTCCGATCTGCTTCATCTCTATCCTGATGCGGAATTCCTCAGCGAAAACCTTGATAAGCTGACGGAAATCCACACGCCCGTCCGCTATGTAATAGAAAATGGCCTTGGTGCCGTCCCCCTGGAATTCCACGTCGCCGATTTTCATATCCAGACCGAGTTCCACAGCTATCTGACGGGAACGGATCATCGTTTCCTGCTCACGCGCAATCGCCTCCTGCCATTTTTCGATGTCGAGGGACTTTGCCTTCCTGTAGATTTTCTTGAATTCCGTATTTTCAGGGTCAATGCCCCTGCACTTCATCTGCTTGCCGACTATCGGGCCCTCGAGTGTAACGATACCCAAGTCGTGACCGCTCTGCGCCTCGACGATGACCAGATCGCCCATCTTGATGCTCTGGCCTGAGGAATTCACATAGAAACCCTTCCTCGTATTCTTGAAACGCACTTCGTAACAGTCAGAATACTGCCCCTGGGAAATGCCTTTCAGCCAATTATAGTCCTCCAGTTTGCAGCAGCCCCTGCGGTAGGTGCAGTTCAGCTCATCATTGGCATCTCTGGTCACCGTGCAGCCACGGTTGCAGTCAAACTGTATATTTTCGTTATTTTCCATATCTGTATATATCAACTCACGAACAGTCTGTCAACCATGTTCGTGAACAAAATTTTCTGATTCACATTGCGGACAACCATCGCATTGGCCTTGTTTATCGCCAAGATCGCCCGCCTGCAGAAGTCCGGGCCCAATTTTGCTGCGGCTTCGCTGAAGAACTCCTTGTACTCAGGACGCACACCGGCAAGAGAAGGCAACCCCTTCTGAATCATATATATCTTTCGTATGCAGTCACCTGCGAATTTACAAAAAGCTTTCTGTTTTTCACGAGAAGCCATCGCCGCTATCACATCACCGGTCTCGAGGACATCCTGGAAATCACGGGCCAATATCCCATCCATCAGCCTCATGAACACGTCCATCATCTCCACATTCTCATCCCGCTCCGCAAGACTCCTTATCGCCACGCCGATGCTGCCGCCCGCGAACTCCGCTGCCACAGTCGCAGCCTCTGCATCCACGCCGGTCCATCGTGGCAATGCAGCCGCAATCTCCTCTTTTGCAGCCGGTTTCACCCTTATCAGCTGACACCTCGAACGTATAGTCTGGAGCACCCTCTCAGGCTGATGGGTAACCATGAAGAACAATGTGCGTTCAGATGGCTCCTCAATGATTTTCAGCAGTTTGTTGGCCGTCTCCACCTTCAGTTTCTCAGGCAGCCATATCACCACAGCCCGATATCCGTCAGAATAAGACGAAAGCGAAAGTTCGTTCAGGATAATCTGCGCATCCAGAACCGGAATAACGGAAGATTTCTTGTCAATGCCGAGAGACTCGTACAGTTCATTCTCCATGAAGAACGGGTTGCGCACGAAAAGTTCACGCCACTTCTGTATATAGGTGAGCGACGACGGTTTTTCACTCGACTTGTCCTTGGATGCAGTCGGAAAGACGAAATGCATATCCGGATAAATCAACTTGGAAATCTGGTTGCAAGCCGGACATGTTCCACAGGAATCCTCTTCCCCACGATGCTTGCAGTTAAGATACTGCATGAACGCCACAATCAGCGCCAAAGCCCCGCAGCCCTCATTTTCGTAAAACATCATAGCGTGCGGAATGCGGCCCGCGACGGCCATTCTGACCAGCGCTGCCTTCACTTCAGCATTTCCTATGACATCCGAAAACCTCATGACTTTCTGTCCGCCGTAAATTCTGCAATTTCACCCAGCATCTCGACCTCCTGCATGTTTCCGAAAGGCCTCAACGCTATCCTCGCATTGTCCACATACTCGTAAAGACGCTTGCGGGCATATTCGATTCCGCCCTCCGACTTCACAAACTCAATGATTTCACCGCCATACTCAGGGTGATCATCGATTCTGCACAATTTCCGCCTGATCTCCCGTCCACGCTCCTCACCAGCTTTGGCCAATGCCCCGAGCAGAGGCAATGTTATCTTCTTTTCCTTCAGATCCAACCCCACCGGCTTGCCTATCTCGGCATTCTCTTCATAGTCGAAGATATCATCCCTTATCTGGAATGCGACACCTAGACATTTCGCATAGGTCCTGGCCGCCGACATCTTCTCCTCAGTAGCGCTCACCGATATCGCTCCTGCTGCAGCGGAAGCCACGAACAATGATGCCGTCTTGTCGTAAATTATTCTGTAATAATCCTTTTCGAGCGTATCGCCGGTCTCGGCCTTCTGCAGCTGAAGCAATTCCCCCTCAGCGAGGTCTGTCAATGTAGAGGCAAAAATCCGTATGACCTTGTCCGATGAATTCCTGCTGGCGAGAATGTTCTCCATTCCCTTCACCAGCCAGTAATCCCCCAGCAGGACAGAAGCGCGTCCTCCGAGAATGGACATCACCGTAGGCGCACCCCGCCGCACAGGACTGTCATCCGCCACATCATCGTGGAGAAGGGTCGCATTGTGCAACAACTCCACAGCAGCGGCATATTTTATCGTATCATCAGTAACAAATCCTCCGGAACAGGCCCTGGCCACAAGCAGAGTCAGCACAGGCCTCACCTGCTTTCCATTATGCGAAAGAATCGCCCTGTTCGTCTTGTCCAGCAACTCAATATCCGTGGACAGCGACGATCCCATCAGCTTGTTTACCTTGTCCAGGTCCTCTTTCAGAAAATCCTTTATGCTGCTGAAATCCATATCTACAACATTTTCACAAGCTCATCCACCGTATTCGGGAATGATATAAGTTCCATAGTGGCTGCATCCATCATCTTGGTATCCACGTAATGCTCAAGGAGCGCGATGAGTTTGTCATAGAATCCGTCGATGTTCAGAGCGAAAATCTTCCCGCCGTACCTCTGGAGCTTGGCAAGCGTCAGCGTCTCCACCAACTCTTCCAATGTCCCCACACCGCCAGGCAAAGCTACCGCAGCACACGTCCCCTCACGCATTTTGTCCTTGCGCTCGGACATCGTATCCACCCATACGGTCTCTGTAAGTTCACGGGAGACAACACTTTCCATAAATCGCGGAATCACGCCGACATGTCTTCCGCCGGCAGCAACCACCTCGTCAGAGACCACGCCCATAGTGCCCTTCCGGGTTCCTCCGGACACCACCGTATAGTCCCTTTCCACAAGAGCACGGACCAGCTCCTTCGCAGCACTGTCATATTTCGGATCAATGCCGCTTTGGCTTGAGGAGCAGAATATCACCACTTTCCTATCGCAAGTCATATCAGAACATAAAAGCTAATGAGAACGATATGCCATTGAAGTTCCTGCCGTCCTTGAACGCATCCTTGACGTGCTTGCCGACATTGTTCATCTTGCCGCTTTCAGAGTAGAGTGAGCCGAAGTTCCAGTAATATTTCACTGAAACCTGCATCTTCCAGACATCGATTCCGGCACCGAGTCCCAAACCGTACTCCCAGCGGGACAAAGCCGACTCACTGAAAGATTTGGATGAATAGGATATCGGATCTGAGCCCTTCACCTTGGAATGGAGTCCATATCCGATGAACGGTTCCGCGAACACATAAGGTCTGAAAGCCATCAAGTCAGGTCCCCACTGAATCTGTACAGGGATTTCGATGTAGGAAACCTTCGCATCAAGTTTGAAATTGTCGATATTCGCATCGCTCAGCTTGGTACCCTTGGCCTGATACAGCACTGAAGGCTGCACGGCAAACCCGAATGCAACAGGAATCTCTGCGGTAACACCGAAATGATACCTGCCTATGGAACTCGGGTCCAGATTCTTGGCATTTGATGACGATGAAGTAAATCCGGCCATAATGCCGAGCCTTGCACCGCTGCGGTCGCCCGCATAAGCATAGAGTGATGACGCCAATATCACCGCCACTACTGCCGCAGCAAATTTCTTGAACATAATTTTGCCTCTTTATGAAAGAGCTTATAAAAGAGCGTCAATTTTAGATGTAATCTGCGCTTTGGGAACAGCACCCACAAGTCTGTCAACTACTTGACCGCCCTTGAAGAAAAGAAGTGTAGGAATGCTTCTGATGCCGTACTGGGCTGCGATATCCTCGCAATCATCCACATTGCACTTCACTATTTCCGCCTTTCCTTCATATTCGGCAGCCACCTCGTCCACTGTCGGAGCCAGAGCACGGCAAGGACCGCACCAAGTCGCCCAAAAATCCACTATTACCGGAGCTGCTCCGGAAATGATATCCGAGAAATTCTCGTTCGTAACTACTTTTGCCATAATAATATATTTTAGAGTTTACAAATATAATAATCTGACCGAAGTTTCGCAAATACGAAATCATTTTGCTGCTCCGTCAGATGCCAAAAAGGGGGATGACATGTAAATCATCCCCCGTACATATATGGATCCAGGCTTCTGTAATCCTTTACGGTTACTTAGAAAGCCTGGGCAGCATCCCAGACAAATACTCTGAGTCCCAATTCCGGCGTTTCCTCATCCTTGGACTTCAGCGCAGAGACGATGCCCTGCACCTTGTCATCAGGAACAACGGCGAGAATCGCATAATTCAATGCCGGCCATGCGTGATTGCCATAGTGCGGTTCACCGTCCACAGAACCACGGCCCTGGATATTGTCCCAAAGAGTGAAACCCCTCTGCCCATTGGCGTCGAGGACTTCGAGAACTTCCTCGCTGTACGCCTGATTGTATGATATAAACAATGCTTTCATAATCAATGCTTTTTAGCCGTTTATTGCAGCCTGCTTGGCAAGCTTTTTCTGTTTGTGCTTCTCCTGTCTCGTAGCGAATACGCAGTAGATGGTAGGAATCAGCACCAATGTAACCACTGTCGAAACTGACAGACCCCAGGCAACAGTCACACCAAGTGAGCGCCACATTTCAGAACCTTCACCCGTTCCGATTGCCATAGGAATCATACCGAGCACAGTAGTAAGCGTAGTCATGAGGATAGGACGGAGACGGCTTCTTGCAGCAGTTACCGCAGCGTCGAGAATATTCATTCCCCTCTCACGGCACAGGATAAGGTAGTCAATCAGCACAATACCGTTCTTCACCACGATACCGATAAGAATCAGCAGACCGATCATCGCCATCACACCGAGAGCCGTATTGGTAAGCCACAGACCGAAAATCACACCTACAAGAGCGAACGGCACTGAGAACATGATCACGAACGGGCTCATGAATGACTCGAACTGTGATGCCATCACCATATAAACCAGTATGACGATCAATACCATAAGGGTAATGAGATCTACGAACATATCCTGCTGGTCCTCATAGTCTCCGGCCACCTTGGCGCTAAGCTCGGACGGGATACTTGCCTCATTGATGGCTGTCTGTGCTGCCTGAACGCCCTCACTCATCGCGTGACCGCCCTCGATCACACCCGATACCTTGATCATTCTCTGACGGTTCTTTCTCTCGATTGTAGGAGGAACTTCCGTCTCGACCACTTTTCCGAGGTCCTTGATCTTGATGCCGGCACCTGCAGGAGTGTAGATGATGATGTTTTCAATATCCTCCACACTTGTCCTGAACTCAGGAGCGTAACGCACTCTGATATCGTACTCTTCACCGTCTTCACGATAGAATGAGCCTACGGAACCGCTCATGGCAGCGCTTACAGAAGCTGCAGCCGTGGTCGTGTTCAATCCGTTGGCAGCAAGTTTCACCCTGTCGAAGTCCACCTGATACTCAGGAGTGTACTGGTCACGGCTCAGAGTAACCTGGGCAAATGACTGGTCTGCGAGCATCCTGGCCTGGATATCCTTGGCCACGCGGTCCGTGGTAGCGAAGTCATAGCCGTAGATTTCAACATCTACCGTAGCGGCACCGCCCATACCGCCCATACCCTCGGTCACGGTTCCTTTATGGATTTCCGGATATTCCCGGATATCGGCACGGATAATGTCGGCGATTTCACTTGCAGAACGTTTACGAAGCTCCATACTTCCGAGGTTGATGTTCATTGATATGACATTGGAACCGTTGGTCTGCATACTTGCAAATGCATTGTCGGAGTCAGCCTGGCCGTAGGTGTAGCTGCAGATCTTGATTTCAGGAACCTGCTCACGGACACGGTTATAGAAGTTGCGGGCAAACTCTCCTGTCACTTCCTGAGACGTACCGGCATTGAGCTCGATAGACACTGTCAGACGGCCCTGGTCAGAATGAGGGAAGTACTCGCTCTTGATATGCGGTCCGAGAAGGGCCAGCACAGCCACAAATATAGCCAATGCGCTGAATACCACAGTCTTTCTATGACGGACAGCCCAGTTGATGATGTATGCATATCCTTCAGATATCGCATTCAGAGCCTTGTCGATAGGCGTAAAGAATATCTTGTAGAGCTTGCTGTCATGCCTCTTGTTGCTGAGCATTCTTGAGCAGAGCATTGGAACGAGAGCCACAGAAGAAGCCAATGACACGAACATTATGATGCTGACGATCCAGCCCAACTGGCGGAACATGATTCCCGACATACCGGTAACGAGAGTCAGAGGGAGGAACACTGCGAGCATTGTCAATGTAGAGGCCACAATGGAAATACCCACTTCCTCTGTTCCGTGAATTGCTGCCTGCTTAGGCTTTTCACCTCTCTCCAAGTGCGTGGTGATGTTCTCCAATGCCACGATGGCATCATCGACGACCATACCGATAGCGATGGAAAGGGCCGACATTGATATGATATTCAATGTGTTGCCTGTAGCGAACAGGTACACGAGGGACGCAAGCAATGAAATAGGGATGGTCAGGACAATGATGAGTGTCGCTCTCCATCTTCCGAGGAAGACATATACCACAAGCATGACGAGGATGAATGTGATGATGATGGTCTCCTTCAGGGAGTTGATACTGTTGATGATATTGTCCGAACTGTCGACGACGGTCTCGATATGGATATCGGTAGGCAGTGTCTTTTCTATTTTCTTGAGTTCGTTCTTGATGCCTTTGATGACGTTCACCGTATTGGTTCCGCTCTGCTTCTGGATTACGATCTGCGCAGAACGTCTGCCGTTGGTGACTGCTTCCTGCTCTTTCTCCTGCTGGCCGTCCCTGACGGTAGCCACGTCCTTCAGATAGACAGCGTCGCCGTTCTTGTAGCCGACCACGATATTGAGCAGCTCTGACGGGTCTTTGAACTCTTTCTGGATACGGAGGGAGTATGACTCTGAGCCTATGTCAATGTTACCGCTCGGCACGTTCCTGTTTTCTGAGGAAATGATTCCGGAAACAGTGGCGATGGACAGACCGTAAGCCTGAAGCTTGTTAGGGTCGCAATACACCTGAATCTCACGGGTAGGAGCACCTGTCACTGACACGGTACCTACTCCTTTCACTCTGGCAAGCGGTGTGGAAACCTTGTCGTCCAGGATCTTGTCCAAGCCCGGAAGGCTTTCCTCTGCCGTAGCGGAAAGGATGAGGATAGGCATGTCATCTGCACTGAACTTGAAGATGACAGGAGTAGTGGCCTGGTCTGGCAATGAAGAGTTGATCATGTCCAGTTTGTCACGGACATCATTGGTCGCCTCCTCTATATCTACACCGTAGTTGAATTCAAGAATAAGAATGGAAATGTTCTCCTTTGATCTGGAGGTCAGATCCTTGAGATTGCTGACTCCGTTGAGTCCGTTTTCAAGAACCTTGGTCAGGTTCGTCTCGACGTCCGCCGCACTTGCTCCCGGATACGAAGACATGACCATTATGACATTCGCATCGAAGTCCGGATACTGGGCTATGGACGTTTTCATGAACGAGAACACGCCGAAAATTGCAAAAGCTATGAAAACCAATGCAGTAGTGACCGGCTTGTTCACCGCTGTTTTATATATGCTCATTTGATTCTGATTTAGAAATTACATGAAGTGGGGACTGCCGGACTATTCCTGGACATTGACCTTCTCGCCATTTCTCAGGCTTGACTGTCCCTTGACAACCACTTTGTCTCCTTCTTTGAGGCCGCTGAGGATTTCATATTTTTCGTCGAAGTGCCTTCCGAGGGTAACTACAGCTTCTTTTACTGTTCCGTCTTCCTGAAGCACGAACACTGTCCTGACACCTGAGCCCTGCTGTTTTACTACTGAGCCGTCAGGTACTGTCACATTGTGAGTAGCGCCGAAGTTGATGGTGACTCTGGAGTACATGCCCGGTCTGAGCTGACGGTCGGCATTTGCGACATTGACCTCAACTGTGAAGGTATGTGTGGAGGCCTGCATCGTAGGGAAGATTCTGGCGATATGGCCTGTGAATGTCTTTCCCGGAAGAGCGTCCACTGTCAATGTAACTTTGTCGTTTCTCTTGACCTTGGTGTAGTCGCTTTCTGACACACCCACGTACAGTTTCACCGGTGTAATCTGCTGAACCACATAGAGCGGCTGACCAGTGTACATATCGCCTTTGTCATAGTTTCTCGCGGTAATCACGCCGCTGATAGGCGAGCGCAGTATGGTATTCTCAAGAAGATTGTTGTACTGGCTGCGGGTAACATTGTATTTGAGTTCCATCGCATCGAAATCCGACTTGGAAACGCCACCCTGCTCGTACAGGCTCTTGATACGGCTGAATTCCAGAGAGTCGTTTGCCAATGAGAGCTTGGACTGGTTCAGGCTCAAGTCGTCCATTCGGGCAACTATCTGTCCCGCTTTCACGAAATCACCTACTTCCACGTAGATGCGCTTGATTCTGGACGGGCTCTGAGGAGCTATATTGTTTGTTGCGTAAGGCTCTACTGTAGAGGTATATACGTCTGACTGAGGGATGTCTTCAGCTGCTACTGACATTACCTGGACATTGCTCAGTTTCACTTCCTGCTGCACATCCTGCTGACCTTCTGTCTTAGAAGTGTTGTTTCCGCAGCTTGCCGCCATCACGACTGCAGATGCGTAAATGATAGTTCTGAATTTCATATTTTTCATTGTCTTATTATCTGTTGTTCAAATCCACGTTACCGTTTTCGTCTATAAAATCATGGCCGAGAACCTGCTCAAGGCTTGATTTCGCTACCATATAACTGTATATGCTCTGCGATTCGCCGAGTTTCGCCTGTGTAAGTGCGAGCTGGGCATCGTTGAGTTCAGTGATCGTGCTGCGTCCCACGTTATATGATTTCGTGGCGATGTCATATGCCTTCTGCGCTGTCTCCACGGCTCCTTTTGCTGCCGCGCAACTCTTCATCTGGGTCTCCATCGTGTTCAGATACTGTCTGATGGCGATTTTCAGCTGACGTTCCGTGTCATTGACCTGGATGGCAAGCTCTGAAGCCTGGACTTTCGCCTGGCGCACATCGTTCAGACGTTTTCCGCCCGAGAATATCGGGATGTTCAGGCTGAGGCCCACATAAGAATACGGGGTCCATCTGTAGTCGCTGAACTTGAAGTCATTGGTCATCGCATTCAGGCTGTATGAGAATGTGAGGGCGAGTGACGGAATGTAGGCGTACTGCTGGAGTTTTACCGTTTCTGCGAGCTGGTCTGCCTGAATCGCCAACTGACGCATTGTCGAGTTGTGGTCCAAGTTCATTATATCGGTGCCGTTCTCCAGAGCCATCTCACCTGTGTAATCTTCAAGTGAGCCGGCCACATCGATGTTCTGGTCGAGCTCCACGCCCATAACCGCCTTCAACTGCCACAATGACAGGACTACTGAACTTTCTGCGTTATATACGTTCGGAATCGCACTTGCTACAGTAGATTTCGCTCTGGTATATTCCAGCTCAGAGGCTTTCTGCGCATTGTAACGCATCTCCGTCTGCTTGAAGTTTTCCACAGCATTGGCATACACGTCTTTATAGACATTGAGCGCTTCCTTTGCAAGAAGGGCCGCATAGTATGACTGCTTTACCTGTGTAACCATTTCAAGACGTGATGAACGTGCCTTCTCGACTGCGAGTTCCACGCTCTTTCCTGAGATTTTCAGACTTTTCCACAACTGGGCATTGACAAGAGGCATTGACGCGGATACTCCTGCATTGTAGGTGTTCCAACGTCCTACTTCGATGCCGCCTCCTGTAGGGAAACTCGGTGTTTCCGTGGATGAGGAACCCGAATCCGTCGCGCCCGAATCTGTCGTTCCGGAATCTGAAGACGAGCCGCCGCCCATGATCTTGCTCATGTCCATATCCATATACATAACCTGCTTCTTGATGGTTCTCATGAAAGAGGCTGTCAGGTCAATCTGTGGAAATAAAGATGCATAAGTACCTTTCTTGGCATAACCGGCGCGTTCAATTTCCTTGTCCGCGACTCTTACCGAAGCGTTTTCACTCAACGCGATTTTAAGGGCATCTTCCAATGTAATGACTGTCGCTGTCTGCGTGCTGTCCGCTTCCTGTGCTACTGCCTTTGCGGACCAACTGACCGAGATTGCAATCAACAGCAAGCTCGGAATCCATTTTTTCATACTCTAACTATTTACTTTTCTTTACAATTTTCTATAACCAACTCGGCGGCGATAATTGCAAAGCACATACCAGATTTGTGTACAAAATGACAATTTCTATTGCAATTATGTTCTAAAGGTCTACTATTTGTTAAGTTCAATGACTATTTAAGCCAATGACTTGGCGTAATGCGTCTTTTCCTTGTGTTTCCCCTCGTCCGGACGCACGATTGCCGCAGGTTGTTTCCGCACAAATGCATAGACGAGGAAACCGACTCCTATGAGGATGAACGGAATGCTCAGAACCTGCCCCATGTTGAGGACCATATTGTCCTCGAACGCCACCTGAGGCTCCTTGATGAATTCTATCAGGAATCTCATTCCGAAGCAGACGATGAAGAATATGCCGATGAATGTGCCTCTATACAGTTTGTCGAGTTTGTATCTGTACATCCATATCAGGACTATTCCCAATACGAGATAGCTGAGCGCCTCATAAATCTGTGTAGGATGTTTCGGCTCGGTTTCGTGCCGCAAATCGAATATGAATCCCCAAGGAAGTGATGTCACGTCGCCGTAAATCTCTGAGTTCATCAGATTTCCGAGGCGGATGAATGTGGCCGCGAATGCCACGGCTATACACAGCCTGTCAAGCAGCCATACGAAGTCGAAATGGTTTTTCTTGCCGTAATGATGTGCGTACCAGAGCATTGCAAAGAAAAGGACAATGGTTCCCCCGTGGCTTGCGAGTCCGCCTTTCCACGGCATGAATATCTCCAGAAAGCCTTGCCAACTGCCGAAATAGTAGTCCGGCTGGTAGAAGATGCAATGCCCGAGTCTGGCGCCTACTATCGTGGCTATCAGGAGGGTATAGAGCAATGAATCCAACAGGTTCTCCGAGACGCCTTCTCTTCTGAAAAACCATCTGAAGATGTACCATCCCAAGACGAAGCCTGATACGAACAGTATGGAATACCATCTGAGGCCGAATGAGCCGATATGGAAAATGACAGGATCCACATGCCAGTGGACAAACAACATTTCGAACATATGTAAATATATTAAGTAGTCCATGCCGGCTGTCCGTTCACAACCTCGTTAGACCGAATAACTTACAAATTTACGCATATTTTCGGATTTCTCTTTATTTCGCCCAAGTATTCCACCTGCACAGCCTGGGTGAGCATTCGCATTGTGTCTAGTTCTGAAAAAAGGTTACCGCTTGAACAATAAGCAGTATGGGCGCACCACGCAACAGGCTGACTATAAACGAATTAAGCATTTTCAGAGTTACAGGATCGCCAACTCTGAAAATGCGTACATCATTGAATATTAAGTTATTGCGCGTCGCGCCCCAACAGCTTCTCTTCTCAGCCATATATACGGAACCTCAAACACGGAATGTCACACTTCATACAAGCACGGATACGTCACACTTCATACAAACACGGAATGTCACGCTTCACAGCGTCCAAACCTGCCGCAGTTCATAGCCATGCGCGACGCTTGCTTCCTCAACTTACTTAGTCACCCCAAAAACCGCCGCCTTCGTCTTCCTCTAAACCACATTCACACAGCACATCATAAACTTTGCCTGCCTCTATATATTTGGTAGCGTAAAAATCAATCCTCCTATGAAATGTCATAAATGGATCATAAGAACTACCTATCCCAAGACCTTCAGGCATAGAAGCCAAATAATTCATAGCAGGAACCATAACATACCTGTATCCTACAGAACCTTTACCATATTCCGAGGAGCCTTTCTCTGCAGGTGTCTCAAGATTAATCGAAAGCCTGATCCAATACTTGCTGCTCGAATCAAACCCGGCATTGCCGAACTCCTCACTCACCTGTGCCTTTGCAAAATCCAACACAACCCGATTTGCCGCATTGGCAGTATGATTCACACACTTCAGACGAAGTATAGCACAGTTATGCTTGAACGCAAACGAGAGAGCCCCCTCTTTCAGTTCAGATGTCGCGGTCATAACGTCGTAGGCGGAAAGGTTATCCGCTTCTCCATTCTGCTTGCTGAAGTCAATGTCGATTTTCCCGTCAGGATTCAATGTGGCCGCAGAACCGTACAGGCCTGTAAATGGAGTAGATACGGAAACACCTTCCGGAACGGACTCTGCAGTGAACGACGTGCCTGCAGCCGTTTTGCTGAAGATGACAGGAGACGCCCCGCCATCATAATATGCTCTGAAAGACTCAGCGGTGTCCCATGATACTTTCGCACCTGTCTTATCACCATAATTTCCGACTTCATACACCGTCCTGGTAGCATCGGACGAAATATAGGCATTGGCACACAAAGTCTCACCTGCAGTCTGAGCACCCTCTTTGTTACAAGCCACGACTGCCAGTGCGGCAAGACAAACAACGGAAGAATATATTCTTTTCATAAGTTCTCCTCCCATTAAAGCATTCCACCATATTCGAAATCCTCAGGGTCTTCTGTATATGAAGGCGACCCTACCGACAAACTGCTGCTGCAGAACGAGCCTTCTGAAACAATATTGAAGACGCTTACTTTCGGCGCTTCATAGCACGCTGGCTTTCCAAAATCTGATTTGTAACTCATCTCTTTACTTTTTACTTTTTTTGATACGATAGCGGCTATGATAGCAGCGCCATACGACATGATTATCGACCGGCAAAGGTATGTCCGAGGAGATTCCCGTGCCAAAAAATCTTTGTAAAGAAATGTTACTTTAAAAGTAAAAACATTGTGCATCAGCCTATTGCTACAAGCCAACGCACTTGAATACGAAAAAATTTATAACCTGAAACCCTAAAGGGAGTTTTGTTACTTTAAGAGCAAGACGCTACCGGAACATCTTTTCCACGCGAGAGGAGACTTCGCTATAAACGTCTGACACAGACTTTCTTGCCTTATAAAAAGTAACCCTGGAGGTAAAACCGGACTCAGCAGCTACCACGTCCTGGATAGCATCAGGATGTCTCAATTTATACAAACGCGCATACTCAAGCCTGAACATATTCACGAGACGATAATAGCCATGAAGAGCTATGAACTTGTCCGCCCTCTGCGCATTGCCCCTGCTGACGGCTGCAAGAACTTCGGTCTTCAGCAGATGAGGCTCCTTGAAATGGTGCCCGATTATGGTGAGCACCTCATCTTCGACACTTCCTTGCGTGCAGTTCACTTCCTGAGGAATACTCTCCACAGGCTGCAGATCAGGCAAGGCCCTGCCTTCCTGAGGCTTCAGGATCACACAAAGAAGCCATACGAACACGACAGAATATAAGAGATTGTTCGCCAAGAAGAACCAAGGATTCTTAGTCAGAAACAGCACTCAGCCCAGCAGAATCAGAACAAGAGGCAGCCACAGGACCTTGCGGGCGAAGTTCAATGGAAAATCCTCCGGATTGGAATAGTTGTCATTCATGTACAGGTCAATGTCTCTCCTCAGTCTGAGCAACGTGAATACAGCCAATACCGTCGAACATGTTCCGGCAACAGCCGACACCACATAAATCCACTTCTCATGGGAGGAGAAAAACTGAGGGCAAATGACCAGGACGAGCAAAAGCGCAGCCATCCATAGCAATTCACACCAATTGACTATCTTTTTCCACAAGAACTTGCCGTCAAGTTCCCATCTGAAATAAATCCGATATAGAACCGACACTGCGAGGGATATGTAAATAATCCATACGGATACCGCATAAGTTATCACAAATGGCTCAGACGGCATCAGCACATATGGCACCAGCAGGACCGGCAGCGCAAAGAAAAGCGACATCTGTCTTCTGGCCGGATAAAACACCTTTTCATTGTCAGAATATGGCGAGCACATGTGAAACCACCGCACAGCTGCACAAACCAGCCCGGCAACAATCAAGACAAGGCAAGCGTCAGAAAACAGCGCTTCGCGAGATATGGACATCCAAAACATCTTCTTCATACAAAGAAGGCAGCCTGAAAAACAGACTGCCCCACTATGATTTTAAAATCTCCGCCGCTATGGCATTGATCTGAAATTATTCATTTACAGCAGCTACGCCTGGGAGCACCTTGCCTTCGATAGCCTCGAGGAGGGCACCACCGCCGGTAGAGATGTAAGAAACCTTGTCGGTAAGACCGAACTTGGTGCAGCATGCTACAGAGTCGCCGCCGCCGATGAGTGAGAATGCACCTTCTGCAGTAGCCTCAGCGATAGCATTGCCGATAGCTCTTGAACCTGCGCAGAACTCGTCACACTCGAATACGCCTGCAGGACCGTTCCAGAGGATGGTCTTGCAACCCTTGATGGCTGCAGCGAATTTCTTCTGAGCCTCAGGACCTGCGTCCACACCCTCGAAACCGGCAGGGATAGACGTTGCAGGAGCAACCTTGTACTCAGAACCTGGCTTGAGAGACATTGTAGCGAAATCGAGACCGTTGGTAACGACTGCATCAGGAGCCATAATGAGCTCAACACCATTCTCTTTAGCCTTCTTCTCCACGTCGAGAGCCACGTCGAGCTTGTCCATCTCTACGATAGAGTCGCCGATCTCTCCGCCGTGAGCCTTGGCAAATGTATATGTCATACCGCCGCAGAGAATGAGCTTGTCAACCTTTCCGAGAAGGTTCTCGATGATACCGATCTTGGTGGAAACCTTGGAACCGCCCATGATGGCGATGAAAGGACGTTTGATGTCGCTGAGGACATTGTTCACAGCCTTCACCTCTTTCTCCATGAGGAGACCGAGCATACGGTCCTCAGGTTTGAAGTAATCTGCAATGACAGCTGTAGAAGCGTGTTTGCGGTGAGCTGTACCGAAAGCATCCATTACCCAGCAGTCAGCGTAAGAAGCAAGTTTCTTGGCAAACTCTTTCTGAGAAGCCTTCATTGCCTTCTTAGCCTCTTCATAAGCAGGATCCTCCTTGTCGATTCCTACCGGTTTTCCTTCCTCTTCAGGGTAGAAACGGAGGTTCTCGAGAAGAAGCACTTCGCCCGGTTTGAGGGCTGCAGCCTGCTCGTCAGCCTTCTGGCAGTCAGGAGCGAACTGTACAGGAACGCCGAGTTCCTTGCTTACTGTATCAACTATCTGAGAAAGAGAAAGTTCCGGTTTAACTTTTCCCTTAGGTTTGCCCATGTGGGACATAATGATAAGCGAACCACCTTTCTCAAGAATGAGTTTAAGTGTAGGGAGAGCACCACGGATACGGGTGTCATCTGTAATCTTGCCATCCTGGATAGGAACGTTGAAATCCACTCTCACGATAGCTTTCTTACCTTTGAAGTCGTAAGACTTAATGTTTGATGCCATAATTTATATAATTTTATTATAACTTTCTGTTCCAGACTACAAAGTTAGCAATTTCCGACAAATTCCGTACCGCTATTTTTCTCCGCTGTACATACGGCAGATACCGAAGGTGAAAGCACGGTGCCTGACATTGTGATATCCGCAGTCACGCAGCGTCTGCATGAACTCTTTCTTACCCGGAAAATTCAGCACCGAAGCCGGCAGATATTCGTAGGCATCCCTGTTCCCCGACACCTTTCCCCCGACAACCGGAAGAATATGCAGAAAATACAGGTTGTACAACCATTTCATCACAGGATTCGACGGCACGGAAAGTTCCAGTATCACAAGTTCACCGCCCGGCCTCAACACTCTAAGTATCTCTTTCAGAGCCTTTTCCCTGTTTTCGAAATTCCGCACGCCGAACGCCACGGTCACCCTGTCGAACGCCCCGTCAGAGAATCTGAGACTTTCGCAGTCGCCCTGTTCACACGAGACAATGTTTTCCAACCCGACAGCCTTGACCTTTTCCGCCATAATCTTCAACATCCCCTCGGACAAGTCCACACCCATGACGTGCCCGGGCCAATATCTGCCGGTTTTCAAAAACTCACCCGCATTGTCAACTTCCTGAGCCCGAGCCACTTCCTGACACCCAGAAGCCCTCCGCAACATCTCTTTCGCTATCGCAATCGAGAAATCGCCTGTCCCGCAGGCAATATCCAAGACATGCAGACCACCATTTTCGCTGTCGCCAGCCGCCGTCATCGCCCTTTCTGTAAGATTCGGCTTGAAGATTTGGGTCAATGCCCTTTTTCTCCAAGTCTTGTCAATGTCCAGAGACATCAGATGATTCAGTCTGTCATATTCCGGGGCAATGTTGTCGAACATTCCCTGTATGTTTTCCTTTTTAGGCATATCCGATGCGTATGTATTATTATCTCTTAAGTCTAACGAAAATACTGAGAGGCAGCACCTTACCGAAGCGGTCACGCAAAGCGAGCTCTCCGGATTCCAAGTCATACCCTTCAGTTTTGCCAGTAAGGTCGAATGCCTCCTTGACTACAGTTTCCCCGAGAATCGGTGAAAAACCGTTCGAATACAGATTGAGAACCATGAAGCTGTTCTGCGGGGCCAAAATGGCCTTGACGGTCTTCATCATCTCGAACAGACACTCGTCGAGCTTCCATTTTTCACCGTCAGTTCCATGACCGTAAGCTGGCGGATCCAAGATAATCCCCTGGTACACATTGCCCCGCTTCGCTTCTCTTTTCGCAAACTTCATAGCATCCTCAACCACCCATCTGATACCGTCGAGGTGGCTTGCGTCCTGATTTCCGTGAGCCCACGTCACCACCTGCCTTACTGAGTCCAGATGAGTAACATCTGCGCCTGCCGCCTTTGCCGCAAGAGACGCTGCTCCCGTGTAGGCGAAAAGGTTCAGCACCTTCGGACGGCCATCCGGAGTCTGTCCTGCAGCCCTTCGCTGCTCTTCTGTCAATGCCTGTGTCTTGTCCAGTGCCACAAACTCAGAAGTGTTCTTGAATATGTATTCCCAGTTCGGGGCCTGCTCAGGGAAAACGCCCACATGCTTGAACGATGTCAGTCCGAGTCTCAGTGAAAAATCCAGACCTTTCTGTTCTCCCCGATACTTGATATACCACTGGTCATCGGTACGCTTGAGCCTCTCCCAAGTTCCGCTGTCCTCTTTTCCAGCTTTTGCGAATCCTGCACCGGGACGGAAACGCGTATGAGCGGTCCTGTCCCATTCATCTGCAGGCATTGTCCTGTGCCATAGCGCTTTAGGCTCAGGCCTCACCATATAATAATTGCCGAATCTCTCAAGTTTTTCGCCTTCTCCGGAATCGACCAGTTCATAGTCCTTCCAGAATTCACCAGGATACTGTACCATTCTTCTGTTTCTTTTGCTGCGACAAAGTTACGTAAAGTTTGAAGAATTTCACTCCTGTACACAAAAAGACAGGAGACCGGAAAGTTCCGATCTCCCGCCCGAAAGTGCTTTACGATACGCCGTTACTACAACTCGCTGAACATCAGCGTGAACGTACCGCGTGTCTTCTTGTTCTCCTGCCAGTTGCCGATGAACTGATAAGTCTTTCCGGATATCACCTTGGTGAAAGTGTAGGAGGTGATTTCTCCCTCCTTCTTCATCTCCTTGGTAAATCCGGCAGCTTCGAACTGCGAATAGTAAGCTAATGCAGTCTCTTGAGTAGCGTTGTCAGTAAACGTGACAGCTGTCGAATTCGCAGGTCCCAGAATCAATGTCTGGATGTTACCGCCGTATTTCGGGAAATTCGCCATAAACGGCCTTTCCTTCACGATATCCTCCCAAGACTTGTCTGAAGTGAGCAATATGTCTCTCACGTCATTCTTGGAACAACTTGTCATTACAGGACCGAGCAGCGCAATGCAAAATAAAGCTGCAAGGAGTTTTTTAAATGTTTTCATATTAGAGTTTTGTTAGAAATGTGTGTGCAGTTCTTATTCCTCAGCATCCTGAGCCGCATAGTCCTCCAGCAGCTTAGCCTGAACATCACCCGGAACAGGCTGATAGTCAGCAAACTGCATCGTGAATGTAGCACTGCCCGAAGTCAGTGAACTCAATGCGGTAGAATACCTGTACAGTTCTGCGAGAGGAACCCTTGCCTTGATAACTTCAAATCCCTTTTCGCTGCCCATTCCTTCGATGATGGCCCTGCGGTTCTGAAGGTCTGACATACATGCTCCCATGTACTCGCTCGGTGTGAGGACTTCCAGATTGTAGATAGGCTCCATAATCTTCGGACCTGCATTGCGGAACGCCTCCTTGAAGGCATTTCTTGCAGCGAGAACGAATGAAATTTCATTGGAATCCACCGGATGCATCTTTCCGTCGTACACGAACACCCTGATATCACGGGCATACGAACCGGTAAGAGGACCTTCCGTCATCTTCTCCATGATACCCTTGAGGATAGCCGGCATGAAGCGGGCATCGATGGCACCGCCGACTACGCAGTTGTAGAACTCAAGCTTGCCGCCCCATTCCAGGTTATAGGCTTCCTGGCTCTTGACATTGAGAGTGACATCCTTTCCGTCAATCTTGAACTTGTTCGTGAACGGAACGCCTTCCACGATAGGGCATATCAGCAAGTGGACTTCGCCGAACTGGCCGGCTCCACCTGACTGCTTCTTGTGACGATACTCAGCCGTAGCCTGCTTTGTGATGGTCTCGCGATATGGGATCTTAGGAGGGAACATCTCGATGTTCACCTTGAACTCGTTCTCGAGTCTCCATTTCACAACATTGATATGCTGCTCGCCCTGACCACTCAAAATGGTCTGTTTCAACTCCTTGGAATACTCTACAACCACTGTAGGGTCCTGTGCTGAAATCTTGTTCAAAGCATCGCCGAGTTTGGTCTCGTCTGCCTGGACCTTAGCCTTGATGGCCGTGCGGTATTTAGGAGCAGGGAATTTGATATCCTCGTAACTGATGCCCGTTCCCGGCTGGGTCAATGTCACATTGGTCTTGCCGGAACGAAGTTTAACCGTACAGCCGATATCACCGGCCATCATATCGGTCACCTTCTCTTTCTTGGCACCTGCCACTGCGTAAATTGTGGATATGCGCTCGCGGTTTCCGGTCAATGCATCTTCGAGATCCATGCCTTCATCCAATTCTCCGCTCATTACCTTGAAGTACGAAACTTCTCCGAGGTGTGGCTCTACATCAGTTTTATATATGAAAAGAGTGGTAGGAGCATCCTGCTTGCAAGCAACATCTTCTCCTTCTCTTGTCAATGTCTTGGTGATTTCAGGTGATGCGGATGTCCTGATAGTGAACTCCATAAGGCGTTTCACACCGATATCCTTCTTAGCTGAAAGGCAGAATACAGGAAGCACCTTGCCTGCACGGATTCCTACACCGAGACCCTTGCGGATTTCATCCTCGGTAAGAGAACCTGCCTCGAAGAATTTCTCCATCAGCGTGTCATCATACTCTGCTGCCGTCTCGATAAGTGTCTGGCGCAGAAGTTCCGCTTCATCTTTAAGATTTTCAGGGATTTCCAGATCTTCTCTGGTACCATTTTCATCCTTGAAGTGATAGTATTTCATCTTTAGGACATCCACGAAACCGTCGAATGACGGACCCGGGTTAACAGGGAACTGAACGATTACAGGCTTGTTCCCGAAAGCCTCCTTCATACTGGACTGAACTGTATCCCAGTCAGCCTTTTCGCTGTCAAGCTGGTTTACACCTATTATAATAGGAACATTGTACTGTTCCGCATAACGGGCGAATATCTCTGTCCCCACTTCCACGCCCTGCTGTGCATTGATCACGAGAATACCGTTCTCGCATACTTTAAACGCGGAAACAGCGCCGCCAATAAAATCATCAGAACCAGGAGTGTCAATGATATTGAACTTAGTGTCCATAAATTCCGCGAAAAGCGGAGTTGAGAAAATGGACCTCTGGTTCATCTGCTCTATCTCTGAATTGTCAGATACAGTGTTCTTGGCTTCAACTGAACCGCGTCTGTCGATTACTTTACCTTCATAAAGCATCGCCTCCGCTAATGTGGTCTTGCCTGACTTCGTGCTGCCAAGCAAGACCACATTCCGGATGTCTTTGGTAGGATAGGATCTCATCTTCTTAGTATGTTATTAGTTTATAAAAAAGTCATTACGGCGCACCAATGGGGTGCACCTACGCAAATCTAATAAATATAAAACGTAATAACAATACAATTCCGCATTATATTTAAAACCTTTTAAGACGACACTTGGCCTGATACCCTCACGGGCATATCCTACCGGTGAAAAATACACGGAACTTGTGCCTGACGGCTGCCCGCCGCAGCGCAAGGTCCAATGTCTCCTCTCCGGTCATCCCCAACTCCCTCTCCAGCATTGACTCCACTTCTGCCGGATCGACATCCAGCTTTCGGCACAATGCCCCGAACGGCTCCATAAGACAGGAATCCAACTTTCCCGAATTCAACATTCCGCAAAATCTGCGGTAACTGCGCATTGCAGAAGTCTCCACCCTCTGCTCATGTCCGACATTTTCTTTGTTTCTCATAGCAATGACAAGTTTTTGTGTGCATCGCAAATCTCGGTCATATATCGCAAAAGGACAATCAGAAGCGCCATCGGGAGTGCAGATTTTTACGATTTTTAAATAAAATTTTTACGATTTTTAAATTTTAGACAAATTTTCATTGTCTTTACACAGATTTTATTGTCATCATCAAGTGAGATTTTACAAATATCTTTGTCAAAAATGAACGGCACTCACGAGATGGACAACGACAGCATTAAAGTGAATATTGTCCGTAAGCGGACTGAAGAGGGCATCTCGCAAGATGAGATGGCCAGAAGACTGCGTATTTCGAGAAACACTTACAGAAGTATCGAAAAAGGGACCGCCAAAGTTATCAGTGAGCGTCTGAACGAAATCGCAAGCAGTCTGAACACTTCCGCGGAGGAGCTTGTTTTAGGTTACAAACCCGTCGAGAGAAATTCAGAGATGGAGGACATCCGGATGGAATTCGACTCCGCCAAGAACCGTTACGAGAAAGAAAAGGCCGCTTTGATAGCCGATTACGAGAATCGCATCAATGTACTGACGGACCATATAGCATCGTTGGAGTCCACAATTTCCAATATGAGAGAAATCATTGACTCGAAAAATGAAATCATATCGCTGATGAAGCGTGAGGAGTCCAAGAAATAATCACTAATTTCGCATCCGGACAAGATTTTTTAACAATGCACACACCGGATCTGAAAAATTTTCTTCACGAAGACTTGATCGAAGCCGGGTGCGACGAGGCTGGACGCGGTCCGCTCGCCGGCCCTGTTTTCGCCGCATCTGTCATATTGCCGAAAGATTTCTTCCACCCGTTGCTTGACGACTCCAAGAAAATGACTGCCGCACATAGGGATAAAGTGCGGGAAGTTATTGAGAAAGAAGCCGTTGCCTGGGCCGTGGAAGAAGTCAGTCCTGCAGAGATTGACGAATTGAACATTCTCTGGGCCTCGGTGACCGGTATGCAGAGGGCCGTCCTGAGACTGGACCCGAAACCGGAGTTTCTTCTCATTGACGGGAACAAATTCAGGCCGTTTGACGTCTATTCGCAGAAAAACTATCAGACAGTGGTCAAGGGCGATGCGACATATGCGCCGATTGCGGCCGCGTCCGTTCTGGCCAAGACATGGAGGGATGAATTTATGAGGAAGATTGCCGAGGAATATCCGCAGTACGGCTGGGAACGCAACATGGGCTACCCTACCCCGGAGCACATCGCCGCCATCAGGAAATACGGCTACACCCCGTATCACCGCATGTCCTTCCACCCCAAAGAACTCGAGCCCACACTGTTTGATTCTTCTGATTCTCGCTGATTTTAACTAACTTTGCGTGATGCGGCCGGCGATAGCGTCTGGAAGCATTTTGGGGAAAAATATGCAAATAACATTGACAAATATGAAAAAGGCATTTATTGCGATTTCGGCGTTCTTGATGCTCTCGTCGGGAGTTCGTGCCGATGAAGGAATGTGGCTGCTGCCGCTTCTTCAGAAAATGAACAGCAAAGCTATGGAGAATATCGGTTGCAGACTGACTCCTGAGCAGATTTATGACATAAACCACAACTCTCTGAAAGATGCCATCGTGCAGTTCGGCGGAGGATGCACGGGTGAGATCATCTCTGACAAGGGCCTCCTCGTGACTAATCACCACTGCGGATACGGAAGCATCCAGAAACTCAGCACCCCTGAGCACAACTATCTGGAAGACGGATATTGGGCAATGCAGAGCAGCGAGGAACTCCCGGTTCCCGGCCTGACAGTGCGTTTCCTCCAGAGCATGACCGACGTGACTGACGTGTTGGAAAAGACACGTGCGGCGGCATTGAAAGAATACAAGGACAGCGCAAACGCTGTGGAACTTGCGAACAATGCATGGTCTGCAGCGCGCGAGCAGATGATAGAGGCCGTCAAGAAAAGCAACCCTGACTGCGAGGTCAGGATCGTGAATTTCTACAATGACAATGTTGATTACCTGATTATCGACAAGGTGTTCCGCGACGTCAGGTTCGTCGGCGCTCCTCCTGCTTCTCTGGGCAAGTTCGGCGGCGACACTGACAACTGGATGTGGCCACGCCAGACCTGCGATTATTCTATGTTCAGAGTGTATGCAGGCAAGAACAATGAGCCTGCCGATTACTCTGAGGACAATGTTCCTTACACCCCGAAACAGTCATTGAAAATATCCCTGAAGGGTGTGAAAGAGGGTGATTTCTCGATGATTATGGGCTATCCGGGACGCACTCAGAGGTTCCAGAGCGCATCAATGCTGGAGCAGATGATAAAGAGACAGGACGTGAGCATTGCTGTCAGGACATTGAGACAGAGCATCATGAAAGAGGGCATGGAGGCAGACCCTGTCGTGCGTCTCCAGTATGCGAACAAGTATGCCGGCTCTTCAAACGGATGGAAAAAGTGGATTGGCGAGAAGAAGGCTTTCGAAAAGCTGAACATCATCGGCAGAGAGGAGCAGAAAGAGGCTGAATTCACCAAATGGGTGAACGGCAACAAGAAGCGCAAGGCTGCCTACGGTTCCGCTTTGGAGGAGATAAGCAATGTGACGAAGAGTTCTTCCGATGACGACGTGGCTTTCAGACTTCTTTTGGAGGCTCCGTTCAAGGTGGGTCTCTGTGACCTTGTAGGCGCTTTTGCTCAGGGCATGATGGCTCAGCGCGGTATCAACCCTGAAGATACTCTTGCTATGTTCCAGGCCGGAAAGGATGCCGTGAAACCACTCTACAAGGATTTCAATGAGCCTCTCGAGCGCAAGATCGCCGCAGGTCTCCTCAAATATTATCGTGACAATGCCAGGACTTCAGATTTCCTCAGCATCGGCGACCGCGATTTCGCGACGATGGACATTGACGCTTATGTGGATTCCCTCTTCGACAGCAGTTTCCTTTCTTCCGAGGCCAAGCTCGACAGCAAGAATATAACTTGCCAGAAGGATTTTGTCAATGACGCGGCTACGGAGTATTACAATGCTGTGGTTACGGCCTATCTTCCTCTGTATCAGAGGATGAGTTCATACAATGCTAAGCTTGCAAGTGCCAACAGGTCTTTTGCTGCAGGTCTTCTGGCTTGGGAAAAGGGACAGCCTTCTTATCCTGATGCAAACTCCACTATGAGACTGACTTACGGTACGGTGAAAGGCTATTCTCCGGCAGACGGCGTTACATATAAGTATTATACGACATTGACAGGAGTCATTGAAAAGGAAGATCCGGACAATTACGAGTTCCGCGTTCCTGCGAAGATCAAGGCTCTTTACGAGGCGCGTGATTTCGGCCAATATGCTGATGAGAGCGGCATGCTTCCGACTTGTTTCCTGAACAACTGCGACATTACCGGCGGAAACTCCGGCAGCCCTGTGCTCGATGCGGAGGGCCGGCTTATCGGTCTGGCTTTCGATGGCAACTGGGAGTCAATGTCGAGCGACGTAATGTTCGAGCCTGATCTTCAGAGATGTATCTGCGTGGATATCCGCTACGTCCTCTTCGTGATGGACAAATTCGGCGGTGCAGGCTATCTGCTGGACGAAATGAATATTGAGAAGTAAGACCGCATTGACAATGAAAGAAAATGAGATAATGAAGATGCTCTTCGATGTTACTCATCCGGGAAGGGGAGACAAGAACATCGTGGAACTGGGACTTGTGGACAAGGTGGAGATTGACGGGGACAAGGTAACATTGACTCTGGCCTTCCCCAAGCATCGTGATCCGCTTACGGAATACCTTGTGGGTAGTGCGAAAGCTGCAATCTACAGGCACGCGCCCGAAGTCAAGGATGTGGAGGTCAAGACTGTTGTGCGTGAGGAAAGCGCACCGAAGAAGCAGACAGGCCTCAACTTGACGCTCGACGAAGTGAACAATGTAAGACACATCATAGGTGTGGCTTCCGGAAAAGGCGGTGTGGGAAAATCTACCGTTGCAGTGAATCTGGCCGTGGCATTGGCCAGGCTCGGTTACAAGGTGGGTCTCGCTGATGCTGATGTTTACGGTCCGTCCGTTCCCAAGATGACGGCTACCGAGGGCGCTCTGCCTGAGGCCATCAAGGAGGAAGAAGGTGAAGTGATCATGCCTATAGAGAAGTATGGTGTGAAATGGATGTCCATAGGTTATTTCTCCGAGCCGGGCCAGGCATTGATCTGGAGGGGACCGATGGCATGCAACGCATTGAAGCAGATGATACTGCAGGTCAGATGGGGCGTTCTGGATTTCCTTCTTATAGATATGCCGCCGGGAACTGGCGACATCCATATCTCTCTGGTCCAGGATATTCCGATGGAGGGTGCCGTGATAGTGACAACACCTCAGGATGTCGCATTGGCCGATGTGGAGAAGGGTGTGGACATGTTCCGCAACAAGAATATCAACCGGAGGATTTTCGGTATCGTGGAGAATATGTCATGGTTTACGCCTGCGGAACTGCCTGAGAACAAATACTATATATTCGGCAAGGATGGCGGTCTGAGGATGGCGGAAAAGTATGGTGTTCCGCTTCTCGGCCAGATTCCGATTGTGCAGAGCATCCGCGAAAATGGTGATGAGGGCGAGCCGGCCGCTTTGTCTTCACGCCCGGACGGCCTGGCTTTTCTGAATCTTGCAGAAAAACTTGTTAAATCTGTCGAGATGCCGTAAATTCGCCCTGTGATTTCAGGTTGCGTGCCGGATTAAGTGGTGGGATAGCCCGATTTCTGATGCGGAACCACCTGATTTGAGTGGTGGGACAGATCGGATTCCTGATGTGGAACGACTCGGGTTCCTGTGTGGCAGTTCGGATTCGGTGGTAGAAGGGCCCTCAGAGGTGGGGTAGCACAGATACAGTGGTAGAAGTACCCGGATTCTGTGGCAGGAGCACCTTCAGCGGTGGGGCAGAACTGATACAGAGGTAGAAGGACCATCAGAGGTGGGGCGGCACGATTCCAGAGTGGGATAACCCGACTCCAGAGTGGAACCACCCGATTTAAGTGGTGGGAGCACGTCAGATCTCAGAGGCGCAACCTATAAAACGCTGATAATCAAAGACTTGCTTGATTTCAGAGTAGTAATTTTCACAACTCTGAAATCAACTAAACCTCTGAGCATCAGGTAATTACGCGATGCGCTAGGTGTGTCGGCAACAAGAAGCCCCTGTGAGGACCAGGCCCTCCCACTATCGTGGGCCCCTCCCTCTAGTGCCGAGGGCGGCAAGTCCCCACAGGGGCAACCTTGTTGCCGGCTACAATGGCTTCGGTTATCTACATTTAGTGCAGCTGACCGTCTAACGGAATTCTTTAGGGAACCAAGGCATCATCAGATGCCGGGCCGGAGCTGGCGAGCAGGGAAAGCAAGCGGCGATGGAAAGCCCGCAGGCCCTGATCGCCCCCTTGAAAAGGGGGTCGGGGGAATTAGGACAGGCATCATCAGATGCCGGCCGAAGAACAGCGAAGCGATGGCCCCGAGCTCTGGTGCGCACGAAGGCTTGATGTGCCCCCTTGAAAAGGGGGTCTGGGGAATTTAAGATTTAACAAGTCGTCATCAGACGACCGGCCGGGTCCGGGTATTTGCGACAGCAAATACGTGGAGGACGCAAAGGCCGCACGGAGTGTCAATAACAGGGCATCATCAGATGCCGGGCCGGAGTTGGCAAGCAGGGAAGGCAAGCGGCGATGGAAAGCCCGCAGGCCCTGATCGCCCCCTTGAAAAGGGGGTCGGGGGAATTGAGATAGTTTGGGACAGAGTCCCAATAAAATAACAGGAAGCGTGTCCGAGTGGCTGAAGGAGGCTGCCTCGAAAACAGTTGACCGCCCTAAAGCGGTTCGCAGGTTCGAATCCTGCCGCTTCCGCTCCTGTAAGGGGTTGGCTAAAGTTTTAGCCGACTCCCTTTTGCATTTCCGCCACTTTGCCCCATCAATACCACGCTGCACCAACCACGTAGTCCCCCAAAAAATATTTCCACAAGTTCGGCAGAAGCGGCTGCATTTAGACAATAAAATCCTATCTTTGAAGATTGCCACACGCTCTGCAAATGCAATGAAAGATCATCTTCCATACGCAATTTCACTTCTTTTCACTATATTTGCAGAATGAAATAAAATGAAAACAAATAAACTCATTTATTATGACAAATGTTGAGGAATTGAAAAGAATCGCATCTCAGGTAAGGCGAGACATCGTAAGAATGGTTGCCGGAGCACAATCCGGACACCCGGGAGGCTCATTGAGCAGTGCCGACATTCTTACAGACCTCTATTTCAATGAGATGAAGATCAACCCGTCAGACTGGAAAAGAGACGGAAAGAATGAGGACATCTTCATCCTTTCAGCAGGACACATCACCCCTGTCTATTATTCCATTCTTGCACGCCGCGGATACTTCCCGGTAGCAGAACTCGCTACATTCAGACAGTTCGGCAGCAGACTTCAGGGCCATCCTTCAGTAGAAAAAGGACTTCCTGGCATTACCCAGGCTTCAGGTTCTTTGGGACAGGGACTTTCTGCAGCAGCCGGTGCAGCTCTCGGAAAGAAACTTGACGGCGAGAACAATTTCGTCTATGTCCTGTGCGGCGACGGTGAGAGCGAGGAAGGACAGATCTGGGAGGCAGGAATGTTCGCTGTCCACCACAAACTGGACAACCTTATCGCCATGACCGACTGGAACGGCCAGCAGATAGACGGCACTGTAGCTTCTGTTGCAGGCGAAGGCGACCTTGAAGAGAAATGGAAAGCTTTCGGATGGAACACCATCGTAGCTGACGGACACGATTTCGAGGCTATCGCAGATGCATTCGCAAAGGCGAAAGCAAACAAGGGATGCCCTACTATGATTCTGTTCAAGACCGACATGGGCCACGGCATTGACTTTATGGCAGGTACTTGCAAATGGCACGGGAAGGCTCCTTCACAGGAACAGTGCGAGGCAGCACTTTCTCAGCTCGAAGAAACTCTTGGAGACTATTAACATTAACTGATTTCTATTATGACAAAATATACAGATACAGGAAAGAAAGACACCAGAAGCGGTTTTGGCGCAGGTCTTTATGAGGCTGGAAAAGCAGACTCCAGAGTTGTAGCTCTCACAGCCGACCTCAAGGGCTCCCTCAAGATGGACGCTTTCGCCAATGATTTTCCTGAGAGATTCATCCAGTGCGGTATCGCCGAAGCCAATATGATCGGCGCTGCTGCCGGACTTGCAATTACCGGCAAGATTCCTTTCGCAGGCTCTTTCGCAGAGTTCGTTACAGGCCGAGTTTACGACCAGATCCGCCAGGAAGTCGCTTACGGCGAGACCAATGTGAAGATTGCAGCATCCCATGCCGGCATCACACTTGGAGAGGACGGCGCGACACACCAGACAATGGAAGACATTGCCCTTATGCGCGCGCTCCCTGGCATGGTGGTCCTGAACCCTTGCGACTACAACCAGACAAAGGCTGCCACCATCGCCGCAGCCAAATACAACGGCCCTGTTTACCTTCGTTTCGGACGCCCGTCAGTTCCTAACTTCACACCGGCCGACGCTCCGTTTGAAATCGGCAAGGCCTATGTCATGAATGAAGGCAAAGACGTGACTATCATCGCTACAGGCCACTTGGTATGGGAATCACTTCAGGCTGCCGAACTCCTTGAGAGCGAAGGCATCTGCGCAGAAGTCATTGACATTGCCACCATCAAACCTCTCGATGAGGCTGCTGTGGTAGCTTCTGTCCTCAAGACAAAGGCTGTGGTAGTGGCTGAGGAACACAATATGGCTGGCGGACTTGGTGAACTGATCGCTGGTGTTCTCGCAGCAAAGGCACCGGCTCCGATGGAGTTCATAAATGGCGGAGACCGTTTCGGAGAGTCCGGAACACCTGCCAAGCTTATGGCTTCATACGGACTTGATGCCGAGCATATTGCCGAAGCAGCAAAGAAGGCTATCTTCCGCAAATAACCCTCCTGACCGGGAGAAATCGGGCATTGATGCAGGATGACGAAATAATCCGGCTGTACCGCAGCGGTGACAGAGAAAGGGCATTTTCAGAGATAGTCAAATCCTATAGTGAGCGACTTTTCTGGTATGTCCGCCGCTTCGTGTGCTGCCACGAAGATGCCGATGATCTGATTCAGGAGATATTTATAAAAGTGTGGGCCGCACTTCCTTCTTTCAGGGAGGAGGCGCGGCTTTATACGTGGATATACAGGATTGCCACCAATGAGACGCTGAACTTTCTGCGGAAACAGAAAGTCAGGGCAGCATTGACCTTCAAGAGCATTGACTCGGAAATGGAGCGGAAAATCGACGAAGACCCTTATTTCAACGGCGACGCTGCACAGAGGGCTCTTATGAAAGCCATGCAGAAACTGCCCGAAAAACAGCGTATCGTATTTTCACTCAGGTATTTCGAGGATATGAAATATGAAGATATCGCCAAACTTACCGGCACCACGGTCGGTGCACTGAAGGCTTCTTACCACATCGCATACGAAAAAATCAAGGAGCAACTTGACTTTTCGTTATGAGACGTGTCTAATAAGTAACATGAAAATAATAAGTTGCCTCAGATTAAGAGAAGATTTTCGAGGATAGATCTGTTTTCGAAGAAGGAGTGTGCCGGTGGCACATGACTGATGAGAAAAAAGATATAGACCGAAAAGATTCCTTAAGATGATGCAGGTTATTTTTTGAAGGTTACTAAATATGGACCGAAAAATAACAGTGTCTATGAAACAGAAAACAAATCCATACAGTACTCCGGAAGGATACTTTGAGCACTTGGAGACCAAGCTTTCAGCTATCCCCGAGCAGATGTCCGGTGTCTCTACGATGGACAGGATCAGACCATATCTGGCGCTTGCCGCAGCGTTTCTTTTCATTGTCACTTGCGGAACAGCCCTCCTCAGAAAGACAGTCGGCACCCGGGACGACCAGGACATTTCCACATTGGACAAGATACAGCTCGCTGACATGGTGCCGGTAACAGAGCCGGACCTTATCTACCAGACAACTGAAACAGAAGAACTTACAACAGCAGACATAACTGCCTACCTGATATATTCCGGAACAACCTTAGAACACATCGAATATTATGAGCAGAATGAATAGTTTTATGACAATCCTGGTAGCGGCGCTGTTCACATTGACAGGAACCGCTTCCTTCGCGGACAACTCGAACAAATGCGATTGGCAGGAAAAGATGAAAACCGAGAAAATCGCGTTTCTGACGTCAGCAATGAACCTCACCCCTGCTGAAGCCGAGAAGTTCTGGCCTGTTTACAACGACATGGAGAACGAGCGCAGGGCCTCATTCAAGAAAAACATGGTGGCATTCAAGGCATTGGACGAAGGCCTGAAAGCCGGACTGCCGGAAAAGGAAATATCGGTATTGGTCAATAATTATGTCAATGCCATCAAGGTTTCCAGAGCAGTGGAGGCCAAGTACGCGCCTTCTTTCTTGAAAATCCTGTCAGCCGAGAAAGTAGGGAAAATGTTCGTGGCAGAAGAAGAATTCAGAAGACAACAGATTGGTCGGTGGAATGACGGGCGAAAGCCTAGTCAGCCGAAAAGATAAAAATCTTTCACAAGGGAAATGTACTCATCAGTATATTTCCCTTTTTCCATTATTGTAAGCATCTGAGTCCTGCACTCGCAAGGCGCAGTGACAAACGAGGCGATAAAGCGCTTGGGCTGCTTCCTCTCCACAGTCCGCACCCGCAGAAGATGACTCAAATGCAGCCCGCACATTCTCGCATACCGGAGCGCAGCAAACTCCTGGTCCGACGGCAATACTATAGAAAGCCGCCCCTTCGCTGACAGATGCCGCGCAGCGAACTGCATCACCTCCCGATACGAAAGCGACCCCTGAGGCAAATCCGTATGCCTCGCCACAGCCTTTTTTCCGTCCGGATTTGTCAATGAAGAATCATAATACGGAGGATTCGAGACAATGATGTCGAATGCTTCAGAAGCAGTCCCCTCAAGCCTGACTTCCAGGCTCTCCAAACTGATCTCCTCCGATGTCAATGCCTCCGCCCATTCAGAAGACGCGAAATTGTCAGCAGCTTCCGCCGCTGCATCAGGGTCAATGTCAATGCCCAGAATCCTCAACGGCCGCATCCGGGAAGCCTGTTCCGTATCTGCTGTCAGGCGCTGAGCCAGCATCAATGCTATCACGCCTGTACCCGTACCGATATCCAGCACCCTGCAATCAGCACCGCAGACCGGCACAACTGCTCCGAGCAGCACCCCATCCGTATTGACTTTCATTGCAGAACGTTCGTTTCTTACCGAGAACCGCTTGAATCTGAAACTATTTTCCATCTACGAAAAGGCCGTCTTTCATGTACAATGTCCTGTCACACATTTTCGCCAAATCCGGGTCATGTGTGACAATCACTATCGTCTGACCGAACTCATCCCTGAGCTTGAAGAACAAAGCGTGCAAATCCGCCTTCGTCACACTGTCGAGATTGCCGGAAGGCTCATCGGCAAACAGCACGGAAGGCTTGTTCACCAGTGCTCTTGCGATTGCAACTCTCTGCTGCTCACCACCTGACAATTCTGACGGCTTATGAGAATACCGCTGCGAAAGCCCCAGCGTATCGAGCAGGCTCATAGCTTCTGACTTTGCTGTCTTTTCCGATTTGCCGGCAATAAGAGCCGGAATCATCACATTTTCCACAGCTGTAAACTCTGGAAGAAGATGGTGGAACTGAAACACGAAGCCGATTTTCCGGTTTCTGAACGCGCTCATCGCCTTGCGGTCCAGCCCGAGCACGTCAATACCGTCTATTACAAGGCTTCCGCCGTCCGGCGAGGACAATGTCCCGAGTATCTGGAGCAATGTGGACTTGCCCGCCCCTGATGCGCCCATTATGGACACCACTTCAGATTTTTCCGCCTGGAAATCAATGCCCTTCAGCACTTTCAGACTGCCGAACGATTTCTGGATATTTTTAGCTTCTATCATCATACTCCATACTGAGGTTCCACAAATAGAACCTTCAAATGTTGAAGTTAATGCTTTTCTCCCTAAAACCGCCAAGATTTCCTTTCAAATGGACGGAAAATTGCCAGAAATCTCGATTTTTCGTGAAAAATTTTGGAAAGTCGAAAATTAGGCGTATATTTGCAGTCCCATTCAGAAGAACGATTCTGTAATCGGGACCTTAGGAGAAAATCCGAGGGTTTGTTTATCGGGGTGTGGCGCAGTTGGCTAGCGCATCTGGTTTGGGACCAGAGGGTCCTGTGTTCGAGTCACAGTACCCCGACAGTAGAGCGGATGATTCATCGCGAGTCGTCCGCTTTTTTTAGTCCCCCCCCCTGCCACCGTGAGGGTATGAGCAGAAACTTTGTAATACAATCAAACAGACGAACTTACAAGTATTACGGAAATAGCATATGATAAAGAAAAACGTGAATTATGTCTCTCCTCAGATAGCGGCTATGTACTTCGACATCCAGAATTGTTTCGCATCTGACGTCAACATCTCAAATTCAAAGGGTCTCAATGACCTCAATGAAGTCAATGCAGACTGGGATTAATCTTGAATAAATAATGAAAACGATAATAAGAATTCTTGCTGTAGCCTGCGGTATAGCCTCAGGCCTGCTGAGTTTTACCTGCTGCTCCAAAAGCGCAATGCCGGAACCAGTAAAAGAACCGGCCGAACTTACGGCAAATATCAATGACGTAAATACCAGAACCGCCCTTAAAGGGCTTAAGGTATCTTGGATCAAGGACGACAACATCGCCATCCAGACTTCCGGACAGCACGGCTCAAACTCCTCTAATCCAAGAGGATACAACACTTGTCTCGGCACATACAGACTGATGGACAACGCTGCCGGGAGCAATGTGGGAAAATTCACATACGTTAGCGGAGATGATGCTGTAACCGGAGATGAGGAGTTTTTCGCATTCTACCCTGCTTCATTCTGCAGCGGTAATGCGAGCAACGGATATTTTTATTTCAATTTTCCCACAAAACAATCCTATGAAAACAATATCGGTGAGAAACTCCCGCTTCCTATGTACGGAGTAGGAAAGGACAGAGTCATTGACTTCCAATACGCAGGATCCGTCATTCGGCTTAAAGTATGGTCCAAGACGGCAACAGAAATCCATTCCTGTACGATTAGCGCTGACGGCCTCTACAAGAATGCCTTTACGTACTACATTAAGGACGAGAAGAACGGGAACGACGGGAAATGGTCCTCACTTCAGCCGGCATATACAGTGAGCAATCTGGTTGTCGATATGAATACACCTATATCCATAAGCACAGATGCGAACAACCCTACCGTAATCCCTATCGTATTGCCTATGTCCGGAAGAAGGACTCTCAAGAATCTCAAATTCTCCATAAACTGCACGGGCGGCGGCTGCGAACTGAAAAAGAAAAGCGACCTTGTCATTGACCCGGGCTGTGTAGTCAACTTTCCGGTGAAAGAAGTCACAATCGATTCGACGAGAATGTATGTTGACGACCTTGAGGGCGAGGTGGACTATGACTGGATAAAGACCGCTAAAAAATCCGTCAAAGTAACGATGCCCGCCAGTGCAATGCTGCGCGAGGAAGTTTTTCAGGGCATTATGAATGCAACCAGAAGTCTTAATCAGCAGGTCACCCTGGACAATCCGTTCAGCCAGGTCACCCTGGACTTGAGCAAAACCACGGCTGAAGAAAAGACCATCAAGGGTTTGAATAGTAAAAACAATACGTACGAAAGTTTCTGCGGAGGCAAGAACAGGGATTCCGGCATCAAGAATATAAGCGAATTCCGTCTTCCGGAAGGCATAACCCAGATCATGAACCGCGCTTTCGCCTATAGCGACTACACCAAAATCGTCCTCTCGTCAACAGTGAAGACGATTTCCGGCAGCCCGTCAAACGGCAACGACAAGATGAGATGGGAGGTCAATGCAGACAACAAATATTTCAAGACCGATGTCAACGGTGCGCTGTACGATTACAATATGACCACATTGATGGTTCTCAATGGCGGCAGCGGGGACAGCTACACGGTTCGGGACAAAACCACAATAATCCGTGAATGGGCACTTTACGAAAACTCGATCATAAAGACATTGACATTGCCGGCAACAGTGGTGGAGATGAAGGAAAACTGCATTACCGGCACGCCGAATCTTTCCAAGATAATCTGTCTTGGCGAAAGGCCTGCAATATATACCGGAAAGAAAGGCACGAAAAACAAGGTGGGACCTTATTCAGGGGTAAAAACCATTTATGTACCTAAAGGATGCACAGAAGCCTACAGGACAGCGTGGGCGGAACTGGTGAACGAAGACGGTTGGACTATTCAGGAAAGTAACAAATAGCTGGATCATTAAAGAGAACAAGTAGGCGCAATCCGCTTACTGACAAAGAAAAGAAGAGAGGCTGACCCAAAAGGGTTGGTCTCTTTTTTTTATATAGGGTGTCGTAGAGTTGTCGGAAGGCTCCGACAGAGTTCCGCTTCGCTCCATCCACCCTCCGGAACTTCGTTCCTCCGGGAGCCGCTCACGAGGCCGCGGCCGGCCACGCTCTGTCGGAGCCTTCCG
>ERZ857629.603-NODE-603-length-47486-cov-6.727520_pt1 | contig 47486 bp, 35 predicted proteins | sample MGYA00519700_ERZ857629 | MGnify/ENA primary metagenome ERZ857629 (study PRJEB31778, sample SAMEA3449351) | human gut metagenome | biome: human gut; feature: human-associated habitat; material: faeces | place: United Kingdom | collected 2010/2012 ... | reverse complement strand
ATCAATATATTGAATAAAAATAATAAAATTAAAATATATAAAAATATATGTGGTTAATTTGTGTACCTAAATGTACCTAATGTAGTAGCTTTAGGCAGTTTTAGAGAGAATTAGACCGAAAGTTGATGAACTCAATTTTCGGTCTTTTTTTATGCGATTTTTGTGTACCTAAAATAACAATTTTGTGTACCTAATGTATTTTTTTAAGAGAGTCGTGTCCTAAAAATTTGCAAATAAAAAACCCTTGAAAGTGCCCATTTTACTAGGGTTTTCAAGGTTTTTTTAATAATGGAGCTGGTGACGGGGCGACGCGTTAGAAAAACAGTGTAGTACACTGTTTTTAGCCAAAGCCGGGAGCAACTTTGTTGCGGTCCGGGCCCGACAGGGCGAGGACCTTGGTCCGATTCCCGAATGAAAAATAAAAAAAGACAGGATTTTCCTGTCATCAATGGAGCTGGTGACGGGAATCGGACCCGTGACCCCCACCTTACCAAGGTGGTGCTCTACCGCTGAGCCACACCAGCATTTTGAAATGTACTCTTTATGGAGCAATGCTTTTACATTTTATGCAGATGCAAAACATGGTTTGGAACAAATTGCAAATTGACTTGTGGTTTTGTGAAAACGAGTTAGAGTGTTGTTTTATCGCAAGATGAACCTTTTTCCGTTTGCAATGTTTGCTTGCAATCAAATGCTCATTTATAATAGCACACTGAAAGGCAAATTTCAACAAATTTGAAAACATTTTTTCGATTGAACAAAATTTTTCTTATATTCATAAACTTTATAGGGAGAAGTTTTATGAATTTTATAATTATTGGGCACAAAGGACGGCTTGGAAGCCAAATTTATGAAAAGGCCAAACAATCACACAATGTTGTTGGAATTGAAAAAGATGGAGACATTTTTAACCTTGAAAACTATGATTTTGATGCTATTATTGATGTTTCTTCACCCGAAAACTCGGTTAAAAGTGCAGGTTTTGCAGAAAAACACAACATTCCGCTTATTGTTGGATGCACCGGGCACACAAAAGCGCAAATTGACACAATTTTGAGCAAAAGTGAGCGTATTCCTGTGATGATTTGTCCAAATTTCAGCATTGGTATTTGTGTCCTTTGCGAGGCATTGAAACAGATTTTGAAAGCGCCAATCACCAACGCTTATATCACTGAACTGCATCACAAAAACAAAAACGACTCGCCAAGCGGAACCGCAAAACTGCTTGAAAACATTTTGAAAGACAAAACCAACCTGCACGAAACAACATCAATAAGACAAGGCAAAATTGTTGGAAAGCACCGCGTTGACCTTTATATGGAAAACGAACACATTGTTCTTTCCCACTCTGCCGAAAGCCGAGAATGCTTTGCCGACGGTGCCGTTTTTGCACTTGAACACATTGCCGGCAAGCCCGCAGGAATTTATGAGTTGAGAGATTTTTTAGACATCTAAATTTTCAAATAAAAACAAATCACCAAACAAATAATTCGTATCAACGAACACCTAAACCTTTCAATGTCTTTTTTAAGTTAATTTATCAATTTTGCACAAAAATGTTTGAAATGTTTAATTTTTGTATGATAAAAAACCCTAGATATGATAATATTACCATATGGAGGAAAAAATATGAAAAAATTTAAAACATTCATTTTTAGCGCACTGCTTGTTTTATGCATTGCTGTTTGCCCACTTATGTTTGTTGCATGCGGAAACAAAACAGCGAAGGCAAGCGTTAAAAATGTTCTTGCAATGGGAATGGTTTCTGCAACCAATTATCTTGCAGAAGAAACAAATGTAAAAAGTGCAATTTCAGACCAAACAAAAGAAACAATTAAACAATATGCAAAAATGTTTGAAGGGCTTTTGCAGAACGGATTAAATCCAACTGAGGGTGTTCCAACAGAAGGTGACGGAGAATTTGCAACATATGCAAAAAAACTTGAAATTTCTGCTGATGGAATGACCTATACAATGTATTATAACGAAGTTGAAGAAGGCACAACAACCGAAATTGACGACGAAGAAATTGAAACCGAAACAACTTCTTTCATCTATGGAAAAGTTAAAACCATTATGAATAATGACGTTGTTATATATGATGTTGTTGGAACCCGCGAAATTGAAAACGAAAAGAAAAAAGACATTGTTGAATCTGAAAACGAACTTAAACTTCTTTTTACAACAAGCACTCTTGCTATTTCTGGTTCTAAAACTTTCGAGAGCATTGATCTTTCAAAACTTGAAAACTATGTTTTGATTGAGCAAGAAACCGAAGCAAACGAAATTGAATTTGCATATACAACAAAATTTGGAACCATTTTTAAAAGCGTTGAAATTGAATTTGAAAGCAAAAAAGGAACAATTGAACTTGAAGTTGAAATTGAAGAAAACAACGCAAAAACAAAATATAAAATCACAAAAGTTTCAGACAACAAATATAAAATTTCAGTGAAAGAAAACAAGACAAACAAAACTGTTCTCTATCTTGAAAACAACAATGATGTTTGGACATTTTCTGAAAATGCATAAAAAAATAAAACACCCGAATTTGGGTGTTTTTATTTTGCCTGTTTTATACTTTCCTATTTATATGTCCATTTTGATTTGTTTTTCTTTTGGTTTGAAAAGTTTTTTGACAACCTCGACAATGTTTCCACCAACAAAATTGCCAAGCGCCACAATAAGCAAAACCAAAAATGCTCTGCCAGTGAAAACACCAGCGAACGCAAAATAGAACATGTCGGCAATTGAGTGTTCAAAACCACAAAGCACAAACACGCTTACGCCAAAGAAAAGCCCCAAATATTTTGTTAAAGCGTTTTCAGACTTGAAACATTCGACAGCAACATAAATTAAAAAGCCACAGAAAATTGCAAGAATAAAGACGCTTGAAAGGCTGTCGCCAAGTTTCACGTCTATGAGCGACTGACACTTTGCGCCATATAAACTTTGAAATCTTGTAAGTTTCAAAAGCCCCGCAGTAATGCATGCTCCAACAAAGTTGCCAACCAAAATGATTACAAGTTTTAAAGAATATTTCCAATCATTACTGAAAACATAACAAAGTTTGCCAGTGTAAAGATTAAAGTTGAAATTGAAAATTATGAAAAGTCCAACCGCAAAAAACACTGCACCGACAACACTATTTTCGCTTGCAAGGCTCACTGCCCCACCAATCGAAACGCAAATGCCAGCCAAAATTGCATAGATAAAAGTTTGCAAAATATCAATAACTTTTTCTTTTGCCATGTTATCACCTCGTGATGAAATTATAACACAAACCCCACTCCTTGCCAACCAAAAACCAGCATATTTACAAAACCTCAAAAATATGGTATAATGTTTATAATAAAAAATCTGTGCAAAGCGCAAAAAAGGAGGGAAAAATGGACACAAAAGAAAAGAAATTGAATTTTTTAAACAGTCTTGAACACGACGCAGTTTCGTCTGCCGAAATTGTAAGATTTCTGCTTCCATATATTCTTTCTGGCACCGACCCATATACCCTTCTCACCCGTGTGAACATAAATCGTGGACTTCACCCAATTTGTGAAAGTGATGTTGAAAACTTTTATAAAACGCTTTATGACACATGGTTTTCTTCGCTTTCAAGACTTAACAAAGACAACACCGAACCTGCGGTTTTGGAAATTATTGAAATTTTTAAAAGCCAAGAACTTACACCAGAGAACACAACTCCAAAACAGGCAAAAGAGTTTTTTGAAAACCCAACCAATCGCTATTTGATGCAAGCAATTTTCCCTATTTATATCTCACGCTCACGAAAAATTTTAGACGGCGACAAAACAAATCATCTTTTTGTTTATGTGAAACCAAGCGCGCTTCATCGCAAGTTTACAAAGTGCGAGTGCCGACTTTATTTGAACCTTAAACCAAAAAACGCAATCACAATGGGGGCAATTCTTGGTGAACTTTGCGAAGAGAAAAACATTCCTCTTTGCTATAAATTTTGGACAGCCGACAACGAACGAAATGACTCGTTTTTGGTTTATACCAACTATAACCACGTTGCCGAAATTGTTGATGAAATCAAAAAAATTGAAAAGACAAATCCTGAACTTTTCGCCGGAAGCACACAAGCAAACCCTTTCCTTGCACGCGTTGACAACTTTATTTATTTTGGTGAAGAACCAAAGAAATATCCCGTTTCTTTCACAAGAGCAAGAGCAAACGCAATCAGTGACTTTGTGAAAACTGTCGGCAAAGATAATTTGCTCGACTTGATGCAAAAAGAAGAACTTGACACTGCAATTACAAACGCCGACCTTGAACGATATTTCAAAAAATATGGCATTTCGGTTTACAATCCATATCTGAATCTTGAAACGCAAAAAGAACTTGACGAAGCCCAAAATAACGACCTTTAAAATTTGACTTTGCCCCATGAATATGGTATAATATTTTCATAAAAGGAGAACAAAAAAATGGCTGAATACGAAGGAAAATATGTGAACGAAGCAAACCACAAAAAAATGAAAAACATTTTTATTGGAATTGGAATTGCGCTTATTGTTGTTGGTGCACTTTTGATTCTTGGTGGCGTTTTGCTTATTGTTAAAGGTGCCGGTCTTATTGGAACCGACATGGATGATCCAGATTGGTTCAACAAATCATCATCTGGTGGCGGATACTTGACCGGTGGCGTGTTTATGGTTGGCATTGCACTTGCTTTTATTTCATGCGCCATTGCACTTATTGTGAAAGCACACACTCGTGAACTTGCATCTTTCGCAGTTTCATCGGTTGCACCAGTTGCAAAAGACACAATCGGCTATGCCAATAAAGAAATTTTACCAGAAGTTGGAACAACACTTGGTTCGGTTGCTGGAACAGTTGTGAACTCTTTCAACAAAACAAAAAACGGCTCAAATGTTTGCAAAGAATGTGGAAAAGAAAACAAGAAATCAAGCAAATTCTGCGCATATTGCGGAGCAAGCCTTGCAAAAGACCAAAAAATGCATTGCACAAAATGCGGAACTGAAATTGAAAACGACGCATCGTTCTGCCCTTCTTGTGGAAACAAGATTGAAAAATAACAACAAAAACAAAAGACTTGGAAAATTCCAAGTCTTTTTTATTGCACAAATCATTTTTACACCAATTATAAATAAAAAATTTTTATATAACCTAAATATAATTGGTCTTTAAAAACAAATATGTCATGTCAAACCACAACAAAGAGAAATATTTAAATAATCACTTTACAAAAAAAGACCTTGGTCTAATATTTTTGAAACAAGTTTAAAGAAAAAAAGAGAGCTATACTTTTTTGTATGGTTCTCTTTTTGCTAGTTTCAAACCTCTTGACTTTCAGAATCCTTTTTAATTATTCTCTTCGTTTGTTTCAGAGTCTTGCTTTTTAACATCTTCATTTATGACTGCATCACCAGCAACTGCAAGTTTTTGTTTTTTGTCCTTTTTTATATCTTTAAGTTTATAAATAAATTGAATTGCCAGCCACAAAAGGAAGCAAACAATCATGAAAACTGCATAAATAATAAGTTGAATTGCTGGATAGAAAGTGCCATATCCAATTTTGAATGGGATAAACAATTTGCCAATACCATCACCAAGAAGTTTCACTGCTTTTGATGCATCAAACATGAACAAATAGTTCGCCTTCCAAAAACTATTTCCAGTTTTTAAAGCAATTGCATTGAATGTTGTTCCAAGAGCCCATGCACAAACAAAATATATTGTGAAACCTAGCAAACAGTCTTTGAGTGCTGTTTTATCAAGTCGTGGGAATATGCCAAACAAAAGTGCAAGAATTGGAATCACCAAAACATTTGTATGCTCCAAAATAAAGTGCATATTATAAAGATAGAACAAACCTTCACCATCAAGATCTGGACTTGCAACCGCAAACAAAACGCCAATTACATTGATTATAACTGTAAAGTTGAAAAGGTGCTTGTTCTTTGTTATGAGAGAAAGCAAAATAAAGAACGAACCAAGATTGCAAAGTTGGAAAGGCAAACGTTCAATATTGATTGATATTGCTGAAAACATTTGCAAATATTGCATTATAAGCGACAATGACAAAACAAACAATAAAACCATTTTTGTTTCTTGATTTTGACGCCTAAAAATATAATATAACGCAACAATTTCACCAGCCAAGAAAATCATCCAACCAAAATGAACAATTCCATATGCTTCAAAGATTAAATTTGTGTGTCCAAACAAATGTTGCATTACATAGATTGGCACAACCGACAAAATCATACATGGCAAAGTTATAAAGAAATAGAGATATTCTTTTTTGTTTTTAAAATCAAAAACATGTTTTTCTTGAATCGCCAAAATTACAGGGATAACAAGTTGCAAACAAAGCAACATGCCAAACCAAATTCCGCGGAAAGTTGGATTGATAAGAAATTGTTTAAAGCCTTCCGAAATGACAGGAATTGAATTAAGTCCTCTTCCAGATGTTGATGTAAAGTCTGCGATATAGTCTTTAAAAAAGCAAATTTGAAAAATTGTCAAAAGTGTTCCAAAGTATATTGAAATGTTACGCATTGTTCTGTTTTTATAGAACACTGCAATTGGTAAACTTACAAAAGCCACCATTGAAAACCAACGGACAATTGAATAACCATATCTTGCTGGCATGTTTACCAAATCTTCTTTCGAATAGCAAAGAGCAAAAGCATCAGGCAAAAGCACAGACACAAGCATAAGGCAAACAAATACAATTGAACTAATTTTCAGAATTTTATTTATAATATTGTTAAATTTATCATTTGCTTTGAAAAAGCAAAACTTTAAAACACAATAGGTTGCAATTAAAACAGCCATTACGATTGGTAAAATTAAATAAAACATTTTTTTCTCCTTATTTATTTAAAACACTTTCGCGAATTTGTTTCCGAATTTCATATGCTTGTGGAGCACATAAGTCAATTGTTTTATACTTTGTGAAGCAAAGCGATGAAAAATAAAACAGCAATCCACAAATAGGTAAAAGTGGCAAAAGATATACAAACGGAATTGGAATAAGTTTAAATAATGGAACAAGAATCATGATTCCACCCGGATCCATTGTATATGAATGGTTGTGCGGGCCAACAATCGCAAAGTTGTTCATTATATAGTTTGCAACGAAGCAAACCCCGAAATATGCCAAAATGCAAAGACAAACCCAAGGAATATATTCTTTTCTTGGTTTAAACCAACGAGCCGCAATCATTAAAAGCGGAACTAAAACCACAAGCAAGTGGTCAAGCCAAAAGTTCAAAGTTACAACCGAATACCACATTGAGTTTTCAACATCTGAAACATATGCAACAAAGGTTGAAAGCGCACAAGGCATTGAGAAATAAAAAAGATATTGTCTTGCAAGTTCGTTTTTCTTTATAAGGCAAAGCGGAAGCAAAATGAAATTGAAATTACAAACCTGAAACATTTGAACAAAGAAGTTTTTAATATCAAATTCTTTGCCATAGTGAGTTAAATGCAAAAACATAATGCCAAGCATGCAAACAATAACTGCTGAGAATATCATTATGCACTGTCCTTTATAGGATATGTGCGAGATTATCAGCATTAAAATCACAACAACAATTATAGATGCAAGCACCATCAATATATGTGCGGTGCCACCAATGGTCATCATAAGTACTTCATCCTTTTTTCTTTTGCTAGACCGATTATATCATAAAAAAACAGCATGGTCAAAACATTGGTGTAATTTAAAATAATAAATAAAAATCAACATAAAAAAAACAGAGGCATAAACCTCTGTTTGAAATTTTAATAGTTTTCTTTTCTAACCTCGAAATAACTTTGTGGATGTGCACAAACAGGGCAAACCTCTGGTGCTTTTTTTCCAACAACAATGTGTCCGCAATTTCTGCATTCCCAAACAGAAATAGAAGATTTTTCAAACACCTTTTTTGTTTCAACATTGTTTAAAAGTGCGCGATATCTTTCTTCGTGTGTTTTTTCAATTGCTCCAACAGCGCGGAATTTGTATGCAAGTTCTTTAAAGCCCTCTTCTTCTGCAACCTTTGCAAAGTTTTCATACATATCTGTCCATTCAAAGTTTTCACCAGCAGCAGCGGCTTCAAGATTTTCAGCAGTGTTTCCAATTCCGTTCAACTCTTTAAACCACATTTTTGCATGTTCTTTTTCGTTTTCAGCAGTTTTAAGGAAAATTTCGCTGATTTGCTCATAGCCCTCTTTCTTTGCAACAGATGCAAAATATGTATATTTATTTCTTGCCTGAGATTCACCAGCAAAAGCGGCTTGCAAGTTTTGTTCGGTTTTTGTTCCAAAATATTTGTTCATTTTCTTTCTCCTTTGTTTTTTTTCATATTTTAACAATAAATCAACTTTTCGGCAAGCGTTTTGCCCCATTTTCACTATTTTTTTACACTTTGCATACTAACATTTTCCTTTAATTTTGCTGTGCTTTTCTTATGATTAACATTAAACTTGAAGATGAACCTGCTTGTTAAAAATAAAAATACAGGCAACTCGTCTGTATTTTTTATATGCACAAAAAGTCGTTTTTTATTTTATTATTTGTTTTAATTGTTGATTATCATTTTTTAATGTAGCGGTTCTCCAACAATATAGCAATGAGTGATGAATTGTTGCAATGTTTTTATCCCTTCACTTCTCCACAGAAAAAAGAAAAACCCACAAACGTGGGTTTTTGCATTGCTAGTGGCGCAGAGAACGAGATTCGAACTCGTGGTACAGTTTCCCGTACACAACCTTTCCAGGGTTGCACCTTAAACCACTCGGACATCTCTGCATGTGCTTTAATTTACTAAAAATATTAAGATATATTTGCACCAGCACAACTTGTTGTGGTTTTAGGTGCATATATTGGGGTCCCCATAAGATTTTTTCTAAAAAATCTCATGGGGAAAGGAAAACCTTGTTCGTTTCAATGGCGATGGTTTGACACCTGTCAAAGCAAGCCTAAATATAGGACAAGGTTTGACGCAAACCACTCGGACATCTCTGCATGTGCTTTAATTTATAAAATTATTTAGTTGTGACATGCAAATATTCTATCATTTTATTTTAAAATGTGCAAGTGTTATAAAATTGTTTACAGTTATTTCAAAGATAAAAAAGACTCACGAAAGTGGGTCTTTTATTTTGATTTATGTCAAATAGAATGTGCAAGTTGAAAGTTTTTTGCGTTTAAGTTTAAGGATTTTTCCATTTTGCATTCGATATTCAAAGCCGTTTTCATATGGGCAAGATGCACACGATGCACCAAGCAAACACTTCATTGGACAATGACGAAGCGTCATAAAGGCAAAATCTGTGCGCTTTGCAAAACAATCTTCACTTGCAATGACCGGCATGTTCAGTTTGTTTGCTGAAACTTTGTTGAAAACATCAAGACCGCCACCAGCAACTTTTTCTGTGCAAAAATCAACGGCATAATAGTTGTTGCAAACAACTGGAATCTTGTTTTTTTGAACAATGTTTTGAAGAAATTCAACATCTTTGCTTAGTGCAAAGTTTGGCAAATCAAGAAACATTTTTTTGCCCTCTTTTTCGCACTTCTCTTTGAAAGAGCAAATGTCTGCTTCATCATATGTTTCGGGTGAATATATAACATTTTTCTTCTCGGTTTTTTGATTTTCGTCTTCAATAATTTCAAATTCTTCAAACACTTTTGGCTCTTTTGTTTTTCCAAGAGTAAATGGTTTTTCATTGTGAGAAAAAGCATAAAGAACCTGCTCTTTCACCTTTTCAAAAAACTCTCTTCTTGTTTGGTTGAGCGATGATTTCAAAACAAAAACGCCGTCGGTTTTAAAGTTGATTTCCGCTTTGAAAAACTCATTTTTATCAAAACAATTTTGAACATCTTCTTTTGAAAGTACCATGTTTTTGGCAGTTTGCAAGACTTCTCCAAACACCTTTATTTCTTTGCCAAAAATATTTGTTTTAACGCAAAGTTTATTGTCTGAAAAAGCATTGATTTCAATTTTTAAATCTGCCTTTTTCACAGTTTGAAGCATTTTTTGTTCAGACTCTGCCTCAACCATAAGATGAACAGAATTTCCAACTTTCACATTTTGAGTTGTTGTTGCTTTATATGTGTTTTTGCCCACTTTTTTAAGGTCGAAAAGCGAAACAACATTTTCCTCTTTGTCTTTGTCAAAAAGTTTTATCACTGACTTTGGCGAAATTTCCATGTTTGAAGAAAACTCAAATTCGTTGAACTTTTTGCCATTTTTCACTTTTAAAACATTTCCAACAAAAACACCAATGTGGTTGTTATATTTTGAAATAATGTTTCCGTTGCCGTCAAAATATCCCGCAGTATATTCGCGATTGAAAGCAAGTTCAATTTGTTTTTCAGAAGGCTTTTTGTTTTGCAGTGCCAAAGCATATTGTTTGGTGACCTCGCCAACATAGAAAGGTCTTCTTGCCCTGCCCTCGATTTTCAAAACATCAACGCCAGCATCTTTTAAAACCGAAAGTTTTTTTGACATGTTAAAATCTTTTGCTGAAAGCAAATAGCCAGATTTGAGAACTTTTCCATTTTTCAAAAATTCATATGGCAAACGGCAAAGTTGCTTGCACTTTCCACGGTTGCCACTTGCATCGCAAAGATAGGAACTCAAAAAGCAATTTCCCGAAAAGCAAACACAAAGCGCGCCTTGAACAAAATATTCAATTTCAAGGTTTGTGTTTTGCTTTATGCTTTTTATTTCTTCAAGCGGAGTTTCGCGCGCAAGAACAACTCTTGAAAAGCCAAGTTTTTCAACATATTTTGCGCCCGCCAAATTGCAAATTCCCATTTGAGTGCTTGCATGAAGTTCAATTTCTGGATAGTTTTCGTGAAGAATCGAGGCAAGCCCAAGGTCTTGAATAATGAAGCAATCAACGCCTTTATTGAACGCTGTCACAACAACATTCACAGCGTTTTCAAGTTCGCTGTCACGAAACAAAATGTTCACGGCAAGGTTCACTTTCACACCAAAAATGTGACAGAAAAAAACAACATCATCAAGGTTTTCAAGTGAAAAACCATCAATGTTGTTTCGGGCGTTATAGTCGCTGATGCCAAGATAAACCTCATCTGCGCCATTATAAACCGCCATTTTCAGACTTTCAAAATTTCCAACTGGTGATAAAAGTTTCATATGAAAAAGTATATCATTTCCTTTTCAAAAAGAAAAGAGATTTTGCATAAAAAAAGATTGCCAAACGGCAATCACTTACTGGATAGCAAAAATGCTACCTTTGGCAACTTTCGTTGCCTTTATTTTAGTAACCTATTTGTTTTTGGTATGGTATAAGTTACATTTCTATTGTATCAACCACGCAGATTTTTGTCAAGCACCAAAATGCAAAATTTTTCAAATTTACAACACATTGCACAAAAATTTTCATATTTCTGAAACCTCCCACAAATTTGTTTACAACACCAAAACAAATGTGATAAACTCAAAATATAAATAAAATGAATAAGAGTTTTTTTGAGGGGAAAACAAGATTTTCCTTAAAAAAAAACTCTTTTTTTGTTTTTATAAGGAGAAAAAACATGACAAAATATATTTTCGTTACTGGCGGTGTTGTGTCTGGGCTTGGAAAAGGAATTGTTGCTGCAAGCCTTGGCAGACTGCTTAAAATGAGGGGTTACAAGGTTTTTGTTGAAAAGTTCGACCCATATCTTAACATTGACCCCGGAACCATGAACCCACAAGAACATGGCGAGGTTTTCGTTACCGATGACGGAACCGAAACCGACCTTGACCTTGGACACTATGAGCGTTTCATTGACATTAGTTTAAACCGCCACTCTAACATTACGAGTGGTGGGGTCTATTGGAGAGTTTTAAACAAAGAAAGAAATGGCGACTATCTTGGAAAAACCGTTCAAATTATCCCCCACATTACAAACGAAATTAAAAACTTTATCAAAGACAATGTTTCGGCAAACCAGCCCGACATTTTAATCACCGAAATTGGTGGAACAATTGGCGACATTGAAAGCCAACCGTTCATTGAAAGCATTCGCCAATTTTCGCTTGAAGTTGGACTTGAAAATTGTTTGTTTATTCATGTTTGCCTTGTGCCATTTATCACTGGCAGTGACGAATATAAAAGCAAGCCAACCCAACATTCGGTGAAAGAACTTCAAAGCCTTGGCATTCGCCCAAACATTATCATTGCTCGTTCGGACACAGAGGTTGACAAGTCGCTCCTTTCAAAAATTGCAATGTTCTGCAATGTGAAAACCGACTGCGTTATAAACGACATCACCCTTCCCGACATTTACAGTTGCCCAAGATTTTTATTTAACGAAAAACTTGACAGTGTTGTTCTTCGCGAACTTTCGCTTCCTGAAACCCCAATTGATTTCAGCGAGTGGGACAAAATGATTGAAAAACAAAAAAATCGCAAAGGAGAAGTTAAAATTGCAATCGTTGGAAAATATTGCAAACTTCGCGACTCGTATATTTCAATTGTTGAAGCACTTAAACATGCCGGCTATGAAAATGGTGTTTTCACAAAACTCGAATTTGTTGAAAGTGAAGATATCACAAGCGACGAAAAAGCCGAACAATTGCTTTCTTTTGCCGACGCAATCTTGGTTCCTGGTGGGTTTGGAATGCGCGGAATTGAAGGAAAAATCCTTGCATGCAAATATGCAAGAACACACAATGTCCCATATTTTGGAATTTGTCTTGGAATGCAAATTGCAGTTATTGAATTTGCAAGAAATGTTGCAAACATTAAAAATGCAACCTCACGCGAGTTTGATGAAAACGGCGAGAACTGCGTGATTGACCTTATGCCCGACCAAAAAGGAAAAATCAAGGGCGGAACAATGCGTCTTGGGGCATACACCTGCACAATTAAAGACGGCACAATCATGAAAAACGCATATAAAAGTGAAACTGCAAGCGAAAGACACCGCCACCGTTATGAATTTAACAACGACTATAAAGATATTTTGTTGAAAAACGGACTTGTTGTTTCTGGCATTGAGAAAAACAGAAACATTGTTGAAACAATTGAAATTCCTTCTCACCCATTCTTTCTTGGGGTTCAGTTCCATCCAGAACTCAAAAGCAGACCAACCAAGCCACACCCACTTTTTATTGCGTTTGTCAAATCTGCAAAAGAAAGAAAAGAAAACAAATAAATTTGAAAAAAGAAAAAGACCAAAATTTGGTCTTTTTTTTATAAACATTTTTTCACAATGTTTTTGAAAGTTTTTTCTTCGGTTTTCTTTTCAAAATCTGAAAACAAATCAAAATCGCTGAAAGTTCCACCCTCACTTCCACTCCAACCAACAAGCCAAACGTTGTGTTTTTCTTCTGGAAGTTTGTCGCTGTTTGACTTGTATTTGAAAACATGGAAAACTTCTTTGTGCTTTTTTGCTTTTCCCAAAAATTCAATTTCATCTGGTTCTTTTCCAAGTTCGGTTGGATAGCAAAGCCAATGCACAAGGTCGCTTTTTGCAAGATAAACCTCGTCATCAAGTTCTTTTGGGAACATTTCAATCAGCCCATTCTTTTCAAGAGAATCATGAATCAAACATGCATAAACAATATTTTTTGCAAGATATGAAATTGTTTTTTTGTCGGGCACTTCATCAAGTTCCAAAAGCGAATCGGCGGAATAGAACGCTATTGCTGGATTTTCAATTTGTTCGGCAGTTTTCAAAATGCGAACCGTGTCTTTATTATAGTAAAGTCTTAAAAGGTCACACAAAATTTCAAGATTATATTTTCCATCATCATCAAGTTTATCAAACGCCAAAACACCCTCTAAGGTTTCTTTGTTCAAAAACTTTACAATCAGATTTTTGCCTTCGTCTGAAATTTTGTCATACATTTTTTCATAGTGCATAAGACCAGCAAAAAGTCGCCCTTTTTCATAGGTTTCTTTGGTTTCAGTTGCTTTTTCAAGAACTTTTTTAACATCGTTTTCGCCAATTTTGTCTTTTGCAAACATCTCATCAATTGCATTTTCCAAAACACGATATTTATTCACACATTCAAGAAGGCTGATAAGTGTTTGTGCAGTGTTTTCATTTGCGCTTTTTGAAAGCATGATGAGCGACAAAAGTTTGTCGCAAAGAGCAAAAATGCTATCACGCTCTTTATAAGTTTTTGCGTTTTCAATTTGTTTTTCAAGCGGTTTGAGTTCTTCAAAAGCATATTCAAAAATCTCTTTTCGGTCGGAAATTGAAAGTTTTGGATTTTCATTTTTCAAAACATTCAAACACGCGGTTAAAATTGCAGTTTTATCAACAATATTGGTTTCTTTCTTGGCTTCTTCAAGCATTTGTTTATAAATTATCATTTTTCGTCCTCGTATTGTGCGATTATAACAAACTTTCGGGCGGTTTGCAATCATATTTAGGACTTTTTAAAATATTGCCATATTTCGCCATTATTGACAGAGTCAATATTTTTGTGATAAAATAAAGCCAAGGAGAACAAAATGGAAAAAATTAAAGTTGCAATTTGTTATGATTTCGACCGCACCCTTTCGCAAAGCGACATGCAAGGCTATGGCTTGATTCGCGCGCTGAACATGAACATTAACGACTTTTGGGCAGAATGCGCGCAATTTTCAAAAGACCACGAAGCAAACAATATCATGTCATATCTTTATATGGTTTTAAAAGAATGCAGACAAAAAGGCATTGCTCCAACCCGCGAATTTTTCCAATCGTGCGGAAAAGACATTGAATATTATGCCGGTCTTGACACATGGTTTGACCGCATCAACAAATTTGGCGAGCAAAAAGGTGTTGAAATTGAACACTATATCATTTCTTCTGGAATGAAAGAAATTGTAGAGGGAACAACGCTTTCAAAATATTTTAAAGAAATTTATGCTTGCAGTTATTGCTATGATGAAAAAGGCGAGGCTTTTTGGCCAGCACTTGAACTGAACTATACAAACAAAACCCAATTTCTTTTCCGAATCAACAAAGGCATTTTTTCACCAATTGACGCCAGCGTGAACGGCTATATGTCACACGAAGAACGCCGAATCCCATTTGAAAACATTATTTATATTGGCGACAGCGAAACCGATATTCCATCAATGAAACTGCTTCGTTCAAAGAAAGGATATTCAATTGGTGTGTACGACGCAGACAATTTGCCAGACTATTATAAAACTCTCATCAACCAAAACCGAGTTGACTATATTGCCAAAGCCGACTATTCTGACGGAAGCGAACTTGAAACCATTATTCAAGAAATTGTTGAAACAATTTTCCACAAAGACAAACTCAAAAAAATCAATCAAAAACAAAAGAAAAACTCTTCTGTTTAAACAAAAAGACCACCAAAGCGGTGGTCTTTTTTATTGCTTTTTCTCTTCTTCTATCTTTTTCATTTCGTCATCAATCACAATGCCGTTTTCAACATTTGTTGAAACACTGTCAATGTTCACAAAGTTTGGAACAATTGGCTCCATGATTTCCATGATGCATTGTTCAAAAGGCTTCATTTTTGTTTTTTGGCTTTTGCAAATAGTTTGTTTTGTTCTTGAAAGCCCCCAAGCACAAAAGTCGGCAAGTTGCAAAATGTTTTCATTTTCAGATGATCTGAAATATATTGGCAAATCATAGCCAAGAAGACCTTTAAGTTTGACATCGGCACCGTTTTTCATGATTCCTTCATCACAAACAACCGCAACAATTTGGTCGTTTTCGTCATCTTCTTTCAAAAACTTTGTTGCAAGTGAAATGTTTAAAAACAAACCATATTCTTCAAACCTTTTCATGTCTTTGGTTGAAAAGCCATTCAGTTCAATGATTTTGTCATAAATTTCAAACAACTCTTTTTGTTTTGCAAGCAAGGGCTTTGTTATTGTTTGAGTTATGATTGGAATTTCAAACTCTGAAACCAAAAATGAAAACGCACCCATATATGCAAGCGAATCAAGCGACTCTAATTTTTCAAACCCATTTGTTCGGTTGAACATATCGGTGAAATGAAACTCGTTTTTGTCATATTTATTTTTCAAATCTTGTTTAATTTTCACAATTTCATCATTAAGCATTAAAATGTTTGGAACCGCAACAAGCGCCCCAACCATTGAAACAATTTCATCTTGAAGTGTGTTCGACTTTCCTGTTTTTTGAAAAGCAGTGTCATCAACATATAAAAAATAATCCATAATTCCCTCACAAATATTATACACCAACAAAACAACTTTTTCAAGAGCGACTTTTTTTAGTCAATAACACAAAACGCACCACTCACCCGCAGTCACTTGCACTTTTCTTTCTTTAAAACAAAAAATTTTTAAACACTATTTTAAAAATTTTATTTGTATTTATCTCCATAATAAACAAAAAATGCAAATACAAACAGTCCAACATCAAAACAATACAAACCACAATAAATCAAAAAAATAAAAAATTGGCAGGTTTCCCCGCCAATTTCATTTTATTCACCAGCATCTGGCGAATCTGCAAGATAAATCATGCATCTGATTTTTATTGTTTGTCCGTAAACACGTATGATTACATAAAACTCAACATATTTTACCTCATTTTCATCAACTTTCACTTCAAGAGTGTTTGTTCCATTTTTCAAGGCAATTTTTCCATCTTTGTCAGCAGTCATGTTTGCAATCAAAATTGATTCAACAGAAACATCAAGATATTCTTTGTTTTTCACGGTTTTGATTTCAGAAAGCATTGCTTCGCCAAAATATCCAAAGAAAATTGTTTGGTCTTCATCGCCACCAATCACAAAATCCCCAACAAAGTCTTCGTCGCCGTCTATTTCTTCATATCTCTCTTCAAGTTTAACTTGGTTTTCCCCAGTTCCTGCAACAACTTTTGCAATTGGTTTTCCAAGGTTTTCACCCGAAACAATAAGGGTATAAATCTTTGTTGCACCATTTGTTGCGTAAACTGTCATTTGATAGGTTCCAGCAGTTTTAAAGGTTACATTAAAGTTTTTCAAACTTTGAAGGCAATCCGCATATACAACAGTTCCCTCTTCATTTATAATTTTGCAAATCACTTCATCGTTTGTTGGATAGAATGACACAAACTTGAATGCATCAAGATTTTTGATTGTAATAATGTCGCCATCTATCTCACATTTTTCTTTTTCACCGATATATGATTCAACAACAATTCTTTCAAAACTTGTAACGCCGTCATATGAGCCTGAAACTGGTTCATATACAAAGCAAGTTTCTTCTTGTCCGTTATTGTCAAAAATAATTCTATAGCAGAACAACAATTCGTTGGTGATAACAACTTTAATGCTTTTTAAAGTATAGCCCTCTTTCACTGTGAAATTGTCAAGAACAAATCTGCCACTTGTTAAAAATGCTCGAATGTTTGCAATTCCACAACCATTGCCACGATTGTTTGAATCCCAAGAAATGTAACTTCCGCTTTTCATGAAAATTGAAGTGTATGGGATTGTTGAACTATCTGCAAAGTCTGAAACTTTCTTTGAATAGTTCACAACAAGCGTTGTGTCATAGGTTACTGTGAAGTTTTCTTTAACCACATATGTAAAACTGATTGGAACTTTATAAAGACCAAATTCGTCAAATGAAACTGGTTGATTATTGTTCACAACAATTTGAACTTGGCTTTTATATGACCTTACATTTGCTTCAAGGTTTGCAAGGTCGGAAACTTGAGCGTATACTGCGAAATAATCAAGATTATCTTTCAATGTGTTTGCTTTGCCAGCATATGCGAAATCTCCAATAAAGTCATACATCACTTCGGCTTTTTCCAAAACTGTGTCGCCGTCTTTAATCAAAACATAGAAATATTCTTTATCATTAAGATTTGCAAAACTTGTGAACTTTTTTCCTTTTCTGTCAACAAACTCAACGGTCAAATGTTCATATCCCGCTTTTAAAACAACCTCAAAACGATTTATTATTCCAGGAATATATGAATAGTCACCAAATGTGAAATCAACATCATTTTCATATTCATAGCCTTCGCCAACTCGGTTTATAACAAAATGGTCAATTCTTGTGAAACCAATAACATTGATTTCAACAACCGACATTTCACTGCTGTTTTCCATGATGACAAAACCTTTGAGTTTATCAACATCTTGAACTGTTACTGTAAGGCCAGTAAATGGAATATATTTATAGTTGTCGTCAGAATCAATTGTCACAAGTGTAAGTTCAAAATTTTCAAGTTCTTTTGCAAGTTCAACAGTGATTGTTGTTTGATTTTCTTTAAGGTTGATATAAAAATCATTATCAACCAAGTCGATATATTCTTCTTTGCCATCAATTTTCACGCTTGTTGCGTACATATAAATTGGAATATCACGCCCAAAAATTGAAATTCTGTCATCATTTTTTTCATAAACACGAATGTCAAGTCGGTGGAGATTTGTTTGTGCCACAACTCTTCCAGATGAAACAACTTTGTCGTCAACCTTCAAAATATGTGAGGTGTTTTTCAACACAAATTCGAAAACCGAGCCCACGCAAATATTTTTAATTTCCATAAGTTCTTCGGTTGTAATGATTCTTTCCGCTTCGCCAAATGGAGTGTATTTGATTTGTTCAAAAACATCTCTTTGAATGTTAAGGCTTTGATTCTTGTCATCAGTTGTGCCATCTTCCCACTCGCAGTTAAAGTTGTCGTTCAAACGATATGTAACCGATGTTAAAACTGGGCTATCAAATGTGATAGAGTTGCCACTTGCTGAATAATATGACAAATAGCAGAATCTATCATCAATATTGTCCCATGTCAAAGTAAGTGAGCCTGAAAGAGGCATCAAGGCATAGTTTGTTTTGTAATATGGAACTTTGATTTGTTTTTTCAAAATCACGAAAGAGAAATCTTTGTCTTCGCTTGTGCCGTCGAACCAGCATGCATCAACACCCGTTTTGATTCCAATTTTCACTTTATATGTTCCTGCATTCGTTTGAAGAGGAATGTCTTCGCCATCTTTAATTTCCATGAAGTTTTCGTCAAAACCAACAAGGGTTCTTTCGCAGAGTTCAATTGCTTCGCCAGTAAAGCGAAGTTCTTTTTGAGTTGGAAGAAAGAACGCTTGTTTTGCAGAAATTTCAAAATCTTTTTCAACTGCTTTATAGTTTGTGTCTTCTGGGGTATAAACAACTGTATGAGTGCTTGTTCCTTCGCCAAGAAGCATGTCTGGATTTTTCCAAGAAAAACCTTTTGGAAGAACAATTGTTGAAACTTTGTCAGTTGAAAGGTGTGTTCCAGAAACTGAAACCAAAGTCCAATCAACAACAGGCTCTGCCTTTAAAATTTCAACATCAAAAAATTTGTCGACTTTTTCATATTTTTTTGTTGAATCAATATGGATTTTAACTCTATATTTTCCAGCATTCACTGGTGCAGAAGCAAGTTTGGTTTCGCCCAAATACCATTCAACCAAAAGCCCAGCATTAACATTTGCAAAAACGCCTAGGTCTTCAACCTTGAAAGGTTCTCCATTATAGGTTTTTGAAGTTGCAGATAATACAACTTCATTTTTAAGTTTGTTTATGTTCACGTTTATCACAAAGTCTTTAAACTTTTTATATGAAACTGTAACGGTGAAAGTGTCGCCATAGTCCACAGTTTCTGGCTTTGTTGAAGAAACGCTATAATTTTCTTTTTCAACAAGTTTATCTGCCTTTTTCTTTAAAACAGAATAAACTTCAATTTTGTCTTCAATTTCGTTTGCATTGCCAATGTCAACAAAAACTGAATTGTTTGCGCTTGTCAATTTCACATTGTCAAAAACAACATAAAATCCTGTTTCTTTCGGTTTGCAACCGGTGAAAACCACCATGCATGGCAAAAGCAAAACAAATGCCAACACAAAAAGAATGTTTCTGATTGATTTTTTCATTTTCCCCTCCTTTTAAAACACCCATGTGTTTTGTAATTCCATTATACAGGACTTTGCAAATTTGGTCAACTATATTTCCCCTGCTTTTTAAAATAAAAAATGCACATGTTTCATTATATTTTTTCTTTTTCAAAAATGCGACAAAATCTGTATAGTGCTAAAAATTTGTTGCCAACAAAAAACAATTTTGATATCATAAAAAAGAGGATAAAACAATGTTATTTTGGCAAACAATCGACCTTGAAAAAGAAAATTTAGAGTACGCAGAGATTTTAAACAAATTTTTCAAAAACCAAAAAGAAAGTTTTCATGAAGAAAAATTGAAAAAGCAGACCAAAGGGGCATATGTTCTTTTGAAAAGAATGCTTTCTTCCCTTTCAATCAACCTTGACGAGCAAGAAATCAAAGCAAACCAATATGGAAAGCCATATTTTGCTTCGCTTCAACTTTTTTTCAACATTTCACACAGCAAAAATCTTTGCGCGGTTGCAATTTCAGACAAACCAGTTGGAATTGACATTCAATATCTTTCAAGACCAAACAAAAAGATTGCAAGCAGATATTTTGACAAAAAAAGCCAACTTCGAATGAAATTTTCACCAAACAAAGAAAATGCTTTCACCAAAGGCTGGACAACCTATGAAAGCCTACTAAAACTTTTTTCAAACCTTCGTTTTAAAAGTGGAAAAGTGAAAACCCAGTTCTTTAAAGTGAAAGATTGCACAAATCAAGTATATTTTGTTGCTGTTTCAACCCGTAAAAATTGAAATTATAATTTACAACAAAAAAGCAAAAGACTATAATAATGTTAGAAAAAAAGGAGGAATAATCATGCTCAAAGAATATTTAAAGAAAATCAAATGGGAGTCACTCTTCACCGCGCTTTTCGCAGTTGTAATTGGAATTTTGTTCCTTTGCTTTCCAGATTCATCAAGTTTGGTGCTCTGCTATGCTGGCGGTTCAATTTTCATTGCACTTGGCGTTATCTATTGTGTTAGATATTTGTTCAGTGAACGAATTTTCGGCTCATATATTTTCATTTTCAGTCTTCTTTTGATTGTTCTTGGAATCTTCTGTCTTGTGAAACCAAACACAATCAAAGCAATCATCACCATTATTTTTGGACTTTTCCTTTTGGTTGACGGCATTGTTAAAATGCAAGAAGGAATTGAACTTTCAAGAGCCTATGTAAAAGGCTGGTGGAGCGTTGTTGCTCTTGGCATTATCACAATTGCACTTGGCGTTGTTGTAATGTTTGGAACATTTGAAAATGTTATGATTTTTGCTGGTGTTTCTTTGATTGTAGACGGAATTTGCGACGCTGTTACAACCCTTGTGTTCAGTTCAAAAATCCGCAAAGCAGAAAAAGAAATTCGCGCTGCAATTGATGACCAAAACGATAAATACTAATTTTTAGACAAAAAAAAGAGAGGGCAAAAGCCTTCTCTTTTTTTTATTTCCCCGCACCGCTACGATGGAGGAATTGGGGTTTCTCTTTTCAAAAACACCATTGGAACAAATGTTTCTTTCAAAGCAAACAACACTTGGTTATCACCAGTATCAAGATTGTTTTCTGTGGACTGCAAGTTGTTTATAACTCCCATTTTCCAGAAAAGTCTTGATTGGATTTTGTTTAGTGTTGCACTTTTAATTTTGGTTTTGAACCCGTGCGATTTTACACAGTCCAAGCAAATCATAACGGCCAAAAAAGTTGCTTCAAAGCCGTCTTCAAAAGCATTGGCATATGCTTTAACCAAAACGTCGTTTGCAAGAGAAAGTAAACTTGGAATAAAACTCATGAGTCTAAGTTTCGTCATGTTCTTTTCGTTATAGGCGAAAGTTGAAATCACATTTGCGACAATGGGTAAAACATCATATGCTGTTTCGGCGGAAAAACCACCAATCAAAACAAACGAAACAATGAAAGCCCAAATTTCCCACTGTGGCATTTTTTCACCCTTTTTATCGTGAAGATAAAAACAAAGGTTTTGAACACCAGAAACAATGAAAATTATTCCCGTTCCAATTGAGCAAAGAAAGATGAATGGCAATGCATAAAGTAGTTCGGCAACAGTTGTAAGAAGAAAAAACAAATTTCTGCTTTTCACAACATATGACAAACAATAAATTACAAGAGCCACAAATCCCAAAACTTGCGCAATTAGAAAATTGGCGCCAAACATAATGACCTCTTGAATATACCTTAAAGTTTTTTCCTTGCCACCATAGATTGAAATTTGAGTTCGTTCATCTTTGCCAAGACTTATAAACTCATTTTCCACAAAAAAGCAAGAACTTTTTCGGTAGTTTTCTTGGGAGTCGGCCCAAAAGTGGTCGAGACCTGTGATGCTTTTCAATTCCAAAACACAACCACAACTTTTTTTGACACCAGTGAGGGTCATATTCTTTGTGCAACACTAATGCATTTTGGAATATTGGTTACAGTCCGGAAAAGCACTTATCTATGCTCGACAATATTATTATATAACAAAAAAACAAAAATTGCAACCAAAGAGCGTTCACACTTTTATGCCCCACCTTCATATCATGAAATGGCGACACGATTCGCCAAATTTTCAAAGGAGGACAATATGGCAACAATTATGAATAATGCAACAGCAACCTATACAGGTTCAGATTCAATTGAAAGAACAATCACCTCGAACGACCTTGACATTACATATAACACATCAAGCGGAATTTCAATTGTAAAAACTGCATCGCCAACAACATTTTCGGTTGGAAGCATTGTGACATATACAATCAAAATCACAAACACAAGTTCAACCTATTTCACGGGTGTGAGAATAATTGACAACCTTGGTGGCGGAAACCTTGCATATGTAACTTCAAGTGCTAGCCTTACAACCAGCACTCAAACCTATGCCGTTTCACCAGTTGCAACAAACCCACTCACATTCACACTTCAACAACTTGGCGTTGGCGCAAGCATGACACTTACATATAAAGCACAAGTGGTGTTCAACCTTCCATCAAGCGTGACGGAAATCACAAACATCGTTGAAGGAATCGGCTATACCGCTTCTGGAACTGTTACAGGTTTTTCAAACAGCACAATTACAAGAAACTCAACAAACACTGTTGAAATTTCAAAAAGTGCAAGCGCTTCAACCGTTGTTCCAAACCAAACATTCACCTATTATTTGACAATTACAAATGGTGAAAGTTCTGCAATTACAATTACCGACATCACCGACAATTTGCCAAGTGCATTCACACTTTCTTCTCTCAAACTTAAAGTTGGAAGCGGAAGCGAAACAACCCTTGTTTCAAGCGACTATACCCTTTCATCATCAAACGAACTTGTTGTTTCAAAAAACAATGGCGCAGAAATCACTGTTCCATCAAATGGCACAACAGTTCTTTCAATCACTGGCTATATGTCATAATTTTTCACAAAAAAAACAGTCCACTTTTGTGGGCTGTTTTATTTTTTAGTCGAAAATATAAAGTGTTTCGTTGTCACGAATCATTCCAAGATTTTCACGCGCTTGTTGCTCGATATAGGCATCACTCTTTCGAATTGCAATTCCTTGTTCAAGTTCTGCTCTTGTAATGCTCAAATTTTCAATTTGTTTGTCAAGAGACGCATTTTTTGATGCAAGCACGCCCGCCTTTGCATAAAGTGAAATTGCAAGAACAGTCATGATAACCAAGAAAAGTGTTGCAAGAATTGTAACAAGACGAACAATATTTTCAAGACGAGTTTTTGTCATTTGCTTTTTCCCCCTATGATTTTTTCTTTGATTTTAGTTTATTATACACTTTTAAAGCACCCTTGACAAATAAATTTTGCACAAAAAATAAAACAAACAACAGTCCAATCAAAAAAGATATCACTGAAAAAAACGAAACGGCTCCACTTTCAAACTTGAAAAGTGCAACAAGAAAAAGCAAACACGAGCAAAGAGGAGCAAATGCGTCACACACAAAAGTGACAATGAAAGTGTTTTTCATAACCTTTGAAAAAAGCGAAAAAACACAACAAACCAACCCCGCAAAAAGCCCAAAACAAACAAAAACAACAACCGAAAAAATTGTTCCTGTTTCTTGAATCACTATTTAAAAATCCTTTTGAAAAAAGATTTGCTAGTTTGTGCGTCTTTATATGAAAGCCCATCAATCTCTCCGTCAACAATAAGCGTTCCCTCTTCAAGCGAAAGTTTTGAAACACGAAGTTCTTTTCCGAAAATATAAACCACTTTACCAGCAATTTTGCAAACAACGGTTTTGTCTTGACTGCTGACAACCTCTAAAATGCCCGAAAGCATAATGCGTTTGCGGTTGTCAATTGTAACTTGATGAGGCTTGCCCTCTATGATTTGTTTTTTATTCTCCATTAAAAAATCTCCCACTAAAATATACAGGAGATTTTGACAAATTATGACAAAGCATATGTGTTTTCTTGCAAAAACTTTTTAAGCATTGTGTTTCGTTTTGTTTGATAGTTGTTTTTAATCATGTGATAAATATTTGTTTTCTTTCCAATTAAAACAACCATTTTCTTTGCACGCGTAACCGCAGTGTAAAGGAGGTTTTTGTTATAAAGCATTGGGTTTCCACCAAGAACAGGAATAATGACTGCGTCAAACTCGCTTCCTTGGCTTTTGTGAATGGTGATTGCATAGGCAAGCACAAGGTCTTCAAGGTCAACAATTGAATAGCCCGCACGTCGCCCGTCATCAAAAGTTACATACACTTCTCCACTTTTCTTGTTGATAAAATCAATGTGCCCCATATCGCCATTAAAAACGCCCATGCCACCAATAAGGTTGTCACCCTCTTGTTTTATCCACTCTTGTTCATAGTTGTTGCTGGTTTGCATCACCTTGTCGCCCACTCTGAACACATTTTTGTGAATTTCAATTTCTTCTTTATCACGCGAAGCAGGATTGAGTTTTTCACGAAGCAAAAGGTTCAAATTGTTGGTTCCCGCAACCCCAGACTTCATTGGTGCAATAACTTGAATGTCCGAAGAGTCGATGCCATCTTTAAATTTTGGAATCCTTGTTGAAACCATTTCAACAATTTCTTCTGCAACCTTTTCTGGAACAAAACTTGAACTGTAAAAAAAGTCGTTGCTTTTTGCGGAAAGGTCGGGCATTTCTCCATTGTTGATTTGGTGAGCATTCACAATGATTCGGCTGTCTTCTGCTTGGCGATAGATTTGCGAAAGTGACACAACAGGAATTTCGCCCGAAGCAATCATATCAGACAAAACATTTCCTGCTCCAACGCTCATAAGTTGGTCTTTATCCCCAACAAAAATCACTTTTGTTCCAAGTCTTGTTGCCTTCAAAAGTGCAGAGGCAACATAAAGGTCTATCATCGAAACCTCATCAACAATAATCGCATCGGCATCAAGTGGATTGTTTTCATTTCGTGTGAAACCAAGTTTTCCGTTGATATATCCCATTTCAAGACCGCGGTGAATTGTTGATGCACTTTTTCCGGTTTGCTCTTCCATTCTTTTTGAAGCACGACCAGTTGGAGCAAGCAGTTGAACAACTTTTCCTTTTGCAGTCAAGATTTTTAAAATTGCTTTTATGATTGTTGTTTTTCCAGTTCCAGGGCCCCCAGTAATGATTACAACACCTTGCTCAATTGCGGTTTTTATTGCTTCTTTTTGACCCGAGTGCAAAAGCAAGTTGTTCACTCTTTCAAACTCGTTAATGTCCTCGTCAATGTCAGCATGAACTTCTTCTGCACTTTGAAGCAAAAGTTTAAGTTTGTCGGCAATATATTTTTCCATTGAATAGAGTTTTGAAATTGCAACTGCCTCTTCATTTTCAAGAGTTGTGCTTTTCACAAGCCCCTCGATTTCAAGTGTTGTGATTTGTGATTCAATATCACCCTGATAGTCTTCTGGAAGTTCCAAAACTCCCATCACCGACTCGGTTAGTTTTGTTCTTTCAATCACAGTTGATCCTTGCTTGTCTGCAAGTTCACCAAGACAATATAAAATGCCTGCACGAATGCGGAACTGGCTGTCTTTTGCAATGCCCATATTGAAAGCAATTTTGTCGGCAGTTTTAAAACCAATTCCCTCGACATCTTCAATAAGTTTATATGGATTTTTAGTCAAAACTCTTTCGGTTCGGTCTTTATAGGTGTCAAAAATCTTTACCGCCATGTTTGTTGAAATTTCATATTTTTGAAGAAACATGACCGCTTGTTGCATCTTTTTTATGACAGAAAATGTTTGCGAAATTTCAAGAGCCTTGCGTTTGCTGATTCCTTTTATTTCTGCAAGCCTTTCGGGCGAAGATTCAATAATCGAAAGTGTGTCCTTTTTAAAAACACGAACAATGTTCGACGCGGTGACAACGCCAACCCCAGAAATGAGACCCGAGGAAAGATATTTCACAATGCTTTCTTCATCGGTTGGTTCGCTGATGTGAATTTTTGTCGCAACAAATTGACGGCCATATTTTGCATTGTTTTGATATTCCCCTTCAAGTTCAACCTCTTCACCAATTCCAACAATTGGGAATTTGCCGGTTGCTACGGTTGAAAGCATGCCTTGGGAAATCTCTAAAATGGTATAGTCGTTTTCGTTGTTTCTGAAAATTATGTCTTTGATTGTTCCGTTAAGTTTCATACTCATATCATACAAGCATTCACAAAAAATGTCAACAACCTTGAAAACTTGAAAATGATTTGTATATTTTTGTTAAAAAAAACACAAACCACAAATATGAAAAAACTTGTATATTTATCATTCATATTTTTGCTTGCCTTTGGGTTGGCATTCCCGGTTTCATCACCGCTGTCTGGCGAAAGGGTTTGGGCAGAAAACCAGTCGCCCAAAATGGCAATTATCATTGACGACTTTGGAGGGTTTGACCAATCTGGTGTTGAAACCATGCTCAAAGTTGACGCACCCCTCACTTGCGCTGTAATGCCAAACCTTGAAAACAGTGAAAAGAACAGCAACCAAATTCTTGAAAGTGGAAAAGAAGTGATTTTGCACATGCCAATGCAAGCACACGTGAACCTTCCCCTTTCATGGTATGGGCCAAATTATATTTCTGTTGGCGACAGTGCCGAAACCGTGAACCGAAAAATTGACAGCGCACTTGAAACTGTTCACGGCGCAAAGGGCTTTAACATTCACATTGGTTCAGGCGTTTGCCAAGACAAAAACACCATGGCGCACATCTATGACTATGCCTCTTCGCACAACCTTTTCTTTGTTGACAGCAGAACACACATAAACACTCAATGCGCAAAAGTTGCCGAAGACAAACATGTTCTTTATCTTGGACGTGACGAGTTTTTGGAACCAGGCGGAAACAAAACTTTTGATGGTGTTCATCGCCACCTTATGGCAGGTGCTGAAATGGCAAAAGCAAAAGGCTTTGCAATTGTAATTGGACACGTTGGCTCTCATGGCGGAGAAAACACAGCAAAAGCAATTTCCGAGGGAGTGAAAGACATTAAAAACATGGGCATTGAAATTGTTCCAATGAGCGAACTTGCCGAATTTCTTCGAACCGCCAAAAATCAAGAAAAAGTTTAACTTTCTTTGAAAAAGCTATCAACAACACACGCAAGAAATACAATATGATTGTTTAAACCCAATCAAAAAAGAAACAAAAAAAAGGACACCGCCTAGTGTCCTTTTCTTTTGTTTGTATTCTTTTAAAACAAGCCTTCTATGATTGTTTTTCCGTTTTCTTCGTGAATGTGCATTTTTTCGCCGGCAGGGGTTTTTGAAAGCCCTGGCATTAAAAGCATGTTTCCAGCAACCGCAACAATGAATCCTGCACCATTTCGAAGTTGAAGTTCGCGAATGTTCAGTTCAAAGCCTTTTGGTGCACCAAGCAAAGTTTGGTTGTCGCTGAAAGAATATTGTGTTTTTGCAATGATGATTGGAAGATTGTCTTTTTTGAGTTTTTCAATATCTTTCATGTCTGCAAGTGCTTTTTCAGAATAGGTAACCTTTCCAGCACCATAGATTTTTGTTGCAATGTCTTTGATTTTCTTTTTGATTTTGTCGTTTGTGTCATATGAAAACTTGAAAGTGCTGTTGTCTTTTTCACAAAGAGCCATAACCTCTTTTGCAAGGTCAATTGTTCCTTTTCCACCCTTGCCCCAAACATCGGCAACAATGGCTTTCACGCCAAGTTTTTCAACACCCTTTTTCACAACATCAATTTCAGCCTCGGTGTCCGAAGTGAACTTGTTTATTGCAACGACACAAGGAAGTGAATATACATTCAAAATGTTTTTCACATGGCGTTCAAGGTTTGCCATTCCCTTTTTCACAGCCGAAACATTTTCTTGTTTCAGATTATTTTTATCTTCTCCGCCATGAAGTTTCAAAGCCTTTATTGTTGCAACAATCACAACCGCATTTGGTTTAAGGTTTGCAACTCGGCACTTTGTGTCAAGAAACTTTTGTGCGCCAAGGTCGGCACCAAAGCCCGCCTCGGTGATTGTGTATTTTGCATGTGTCATTGCCATTTTTGTTGCAATAATGGTGTTGCAACCATGAGCAATGTTTGCAAAAGGTCCGCCATGAACAATTGCTGGTGTGTGTGCAAGAGTTTGAACAAGGTTTGGTTTGATTGCGTCTTTAAGCAAAATTGCCATTGCCTCGTGAACAAGCAAATCTTTTGCATAAACTGGTTTGTTTTTTGTTGTATAGGCAACCAAAATGTTTCCAAGCCTTTCTTTTAAATCTTCAAGGTCTTTTGAAAGGCACAAAATTGCCATAATCTCGCTTGCGGCAGTAATGTTGAAACGCTCTCTTCTTGGTGTTCCATTTTTCGCACCACCGCCAACAACAACGTCGCGAAGTGCACGATCGTTTATGTCAAGACAGCGGTTGAAAACAACTTTGTCTGGGTCGATTGAAAGTGCGTTTCCTTGGAAAATGTGATTGTCAAGATATGAGCAAAGCAAGTTGTTTGCCGAAGTGATTGCGTGAAAGTCGCCAGTGAAATGAAGGTTGATGTCTTCCATTGGAACAATTTGGCTGTATCCACCACCAGTTGCCCCACCTTTAACACCAAAAACAGGCCCCAAAGAGGGCTCACGAAGCGCCAAACAAACACTTTGCTTTAACTCTGTGAATGCGTCGGCAAGTCCAATTGAAACTGTGGTTTTGCCCTCTCCTGCACTTGTTGGATTGATTGCCGTTACAAGCACAAGTTTCCCTTTTGGGTTAAGATTTTTGTCATCTATTTTGGCTTTATATTTGCCATAGAATTCAAGTTTGTCTTCCTGAATGCCAAGTTTTTTTGCAACGGTTTTAATGTCTTGCATTTTAATGCTGTTTGCAATTTCAATGTCTGTCATGATTGTGTCCCCCCTTTTTTCTCTTTGTTTTATTATGACACACATGCACCGCTCTTCGCAAACAAAAAAGCATGGCTCAAAAAGTTTGTATATTTTTAACATTATGCTATGTTTTTTGTTAAAAACATTCTATTTTTATTTCGTATTTTTTCGGTCACCAAAACATGTTTCAAACAACATATATTCACCATTTTGCGTTCTTTAAAAACATAAAAACATGCACGCTTACAAATAATGCTCAAACCCAGCAACATTGACATTTTGTGGATTTTTTGGTATAATATTATTATAAAAAATATGGAGGGCAAAATGGAAAAATCAACACTTGAAATTTTGCAAGAAGTTTTAGAAGAAGCCGAAAAAGGCTGTGTTAAACTGAAAACGACCGACATTGATTCTTCGTGGAAATTTTATGTGAAGTTTTTGACAAACCACCGAAACCAAGAAGAAGTTCCTGGGCTTCTTCCAGTTTTGAAAGTTTCCTCAATTAAGGAACTTGCAAGAAAGTTTGACACCTATTTGCCAGACGCAAAACATTTTCATCGCCTTGAACAAGAATATTGGGGTCTTAACGATGAGAACTTTATAAAGAAATTGATTTTTGATGTTTTTGTTTCTGCAACCCCTGCCGATTTTGAAAACATTTATTCCTATATTGACCTTCGCCACCAAATGATTTCAAACAAGTGCTCAAAAAAACTCCGCTATCTTGGCGAATATATGGGGCTTGATGTTTATGGCGAAGTGAACAAAGCAGCGTCGAACCTTGAAGCACCCTATCGCATGAAACTTACGCTTTCAAACGAAAACGAAAGTTACGAACTGCCACGAATAACCTTTGGTTTTGACGACAAGAAAAATGTTCATGTTTTCGCAATTCAAAACAAACCCGTGAAAGAAAAAACTGCGCTTTACAAAAAATTAGACCGCCATTTTCGTGCAGTGAACAAAAATGTTAACCCAGAAGATGACATTGCACAAGTTTCGCCATCGTCGCTTGTTGCTTTCACAATTTTTGCAACCTATATGGAACATCACGGAATCAAAAATTTTAAGATTCATTCCTATATGCCCCTTCGTTATCAATCACACCTTAACCAAGTTTTGAACAAAACAGGAAACGAAGAAGATGCCGAAAACGAGGCAAACCGAATCGAGTTTAATGCAGTGAACAAACTTGTGAATGTGATGTTGCGTTTTGAACACCACTTTCCAAACTGCAAATCCTATTTTGATGATTATAGCAATGTTTTCTCACTTACAGTTGACACCTGCATGTCTGAAAAAGACAAACAACACTATCCAGAACTTGACGGAAACATTATTCAAGACATTTCAAAAATTGTTGAAAATGCAGACAACGAACTTTCACAATCTGGAAAATTTTAAACAAAATAATGTACAATTAAAATCATTTAAAAAATTAAATAAAATCATAGTGTTTATGGTCTTCATAAAAATGATTTTTAACTTTATATCTGGAAAAAGTAAAAACATAAACACAACAACCATAAAACAAAAAAATTAAAAAGAGTTAAAAAAGCCACCAAATCGGTGGCTTTTATTGTTCTGTTTTTCACGATATTTTATTTTGTTTTTCACAACATTTTTACAAAATTTATTTTGTTTTTTTTATTTTTCAGGCTCGGCGCATATTTGTTTCTTTTTCTCTTTCATGTCAAGACTATAAATGTTGAAAGCGCCAGTTTTATGAATAATTTTGAACCCGCGTTTTTCCATCATATGACTGCTTGGCATGTTGTCTGGGTCAACGCTTGCAAGAACTTCATCAACGCGTCTGCCCATCATTTTTTCGCCTGCAAAAACAACTTTTTCCATCATTGCGGAGCCATATCCCTTGCCCTGCTCGTCTGGACGAACAATGATGTGGAAAACATTTAGTGCGGTTGTTTTGTTTTCAAATGTGACATGGTCAAGAATGACAAGTCCAACATCTTTGCCCGCCTGATTAAACGCAATAAAAGTTTTCAGAAACTCTTCATCGGTTTGAACAGGATCGTAAAAACCAAGTAAATCAACAATGTCTCCATAAATGTCAAGAAGCCCAAAAGTTGTATAGTTATCAACACAATTGTCTCTTGCGCCTTTGTCGTTTTGCCATTCACGCAAAAGTGGTTCGTGTTTTTCTTTGTCATATTGCTTAAAATAAATTTTTGCCATTTCTTTTCTCCTATTTGTTTTTCAAACAATAATCTTTCAAACAATTGAGTTCTCTTTCAAACTCAAATCTTGAAAAAACTGTAAGGCTGTCATCTTCACAGCCGATTGCGTGCAAAATATATTTTTCACCAACCGCTTTCAACGCACCAACATAAAGCGGATTTTGCAAAAGTGCACAATAAAGTTCGTCACAAAGTTCTTCATATTTCTTGCTGTGTCGGTTATATTTTTTGCCAAGAAAATAGATTGCTTGCTCTTTTTGCCAATCATAATCTTGTGCAACTTTAATGTTGTTTGACATTGTTCCATACATTTTGAAAACAAGTTTTTGTGCCTTTTTGTTTTTGAACTTTATGCCTTGAAAAAAGCCTTCAACAGAAGCAAACTTGTGCCCTTTAAAATAAAACTCATATGGAAACAAATTTGAAAGAACTTTTGGAAGTTTTCCATGACCTTTATAGCTCACATTCACAAAATCGTCAGTTTCAGAAACCCATTCTGCATCTTCATTTTCACGAATGCAAGTTCCCATGAAAAACACACTTTCACCCTTCTTTTCAAGAGGGCGATATTCAAAATTATAATTGTTTTTAAACTCTTTAAAACGTTTAAGTTCTTTTTTGATTTTTGCATCTTTAAAAATGTTTCGCATATTTTTCTCCTCTTTTTTATTATATCATATTTTCATGATTTGTGAATAGACAAAAATAAAAAAGCACCAAATGGTGCTTTTCTACATAAATTTTCTTATCATTTTCTTTTTAAACTTTCCAAAAGGACGATAGCGAATTGCCATGTCACATTTAAGCGATTTCCTCAAAATTGATTTATAGTGTGAGAAAGTGTCAAAACCGCGTTTGCCGTGATATGCACCAAGACCGCTTGAACCAACCCCACCAAAAGCAAGACGAGGAGAAACAATGTGCATGAGTGTGTCGTTCACAGTTGCCCCACCAAACTGAACTTTTTCAAGGAAATAGTCTTGAACTTTTTTGTCGTTTGAAAAAACATAAAGAGCAAGAGGTGTTGGGTTTCTTGAAATGATTTCGAGCGCCTCTTCGTTGGTTTTAAAAGTTACAACTGGCAAAATTGGCGCAAAGATTTCTTCTTGCATAAGTGAAGAGTCAAGCGCAGGGTCTTCAACAATTGTTGGCTCAATTTTCAAAGATTCTTCATCGCTTTTTCCGCCATAAACTGGTGTTTGATTTTCAAGAAGTGCAAGTGCTTTGTCAAAATGTTTCTTTGAAATCATTTTGCCATAGTTTGGGTCTGACAAAGTGTTTTCTCCATATTGTGCTTGAATTTCGCAAATCAAAGACTGCATCAAAAGTGGTTTCACGCTTTCATGAACCAAAACATAGTCTGGTGCAATGCAAGTTTGACCAACGTTCATGAACTTTCCAAAAACAATGCGTTTTGCAACTTTTTTAGCGTCTACACCAAAGCAAACAATGCAAGGGCTTTTTCCGCCAAGTTCCAAAGTTACAGGAACAAAGTTCTTTTCCGCCTGACGCAAAACCTCGTGTCCAACAGCCTTTGAACCCGTAAAGAAAATGTGGTTAAAAGGAAGAGTGAGCAAATCTTGGTTCACCTCCCTTCCACCAAGAACAGTGTATACATAGTTTTCACTGAAAGTGCTGTTCAAAATTTCTGCAATAAGTGCACTTGTTGCTGGCGAATATGCCGATGGCTTCACAATCACGGTGTTGCCCGAAGCAAGAGCGTCGACAAGTGGTTCCATTGTAAGCATGAAAGGATAGTTCCATGGGCTCATAATGAGAACCGAACCCTTTGGAGTTGGAGCCATGTATGCTTTTGATGGAAAAGTTGCAATGCCCGCATTCACTTTTACGGATTTCATGAAACGCTTCATGTGTTTGAGCATATATTTGATTTCTGCAAGAACCATTCCAACTTCGCACATATATGCCTCGGTTTCGATTTTACCAAGGTCGCTGTAAAGCGCGTCATAAATGCGTTTTTCGTTGGTTTTGATTGCTGTTTGCAAAAGTTTAAGTTGATATTTTCTGAAATTATAGTCTTTTGTTTGACCACTTTTGAAAAATTCTTTTTGTTTGTTTAAAACATCGATTGTTGCCATTGTTTTCTCCTAAAATGCTTTTTCCAAAATTTCAATTACTCTTTCTTCTGAAAGCGCAACTGGGTTTACAAGTGCAGAGCCATCTGCCATTGCCTTTTTCGCAATCTCATTAAAGTTTTCTTTTTCAACCTTTCCAGTTTGAGACAAACGGATTGGAAGACCAGTTTGCTCGTGAAGTTTTTCAAGAAGAGCACGAACCCCATCAATAAAAAGTCTTGCTCTTTGCTCATCGGTTTGACCTTTTTCAACTTTTTCAGGGCTCATGAAATATAAAAGTTCGCCATAATATTTTTTGCATTTTTCAAAGTTCATGTCAAGAACATATGCAAGTAAAATGCTCATTGCGTCGCCATGGGCAACGTGGCAAACAGCACCAAGTGCATGGCCAATAGAGTGCACTGCGCCAACCATTGAGTTTGAAAATGCACTGCCCGCAACAAGAGCACCATTTGCAACATTCAAACGAAGTTCTTTGTTTTTAAGGTCGGAAACAAGTTTCAAAAGATTTTCTGAAATGATTTTGATTCCGCAAACTGCATAGGCATCTGAAATTGGATTTTTCTGCAAGCAAGAATATGCTTCAATGCAGTGTGTGAGAGCATCAACTGCGGTTGACGCGGTGATTTTTGCAGGAAGAGAAAGTGTCATTTCTGGGTCAAGAACTGAAATGTCTGGCAAAATGAAAGATGAAATATATTCAAGTTTTGCACCTTGCTTTGCATCTTTGATAACCGCAACCGAAGTCATTTCACTTCCAGTTCCAGCAGTTGTTGGAACAGCGATGAACAAAACATTGTTCTCTTTCACAAGAGCCTCTGCACCCTCAACTTCGGCAATGTCCTCCTTTCCAGACACAATTGAAAGAACAACGCCTTTTGCAGTGTCGATAACCGAGCCACCACCAACAGCAATAATGCAGTCGCAACCAGCCTCTTTATATTTTTTGGTTGCAATGTTCACTGTTTCGGTTGAACTGTCAACAGGAATGTCAACAAACTTTTCAAACTTTTCAAGGTTCATTGCTTTGATTGCTTTGTCAGTAATGCCAAGGCTGTCAAGCCCAGCATCGCTCATTATAAATGGATATTTTTTGCCACGCACCAAAAGTTCATAGTTCACATGCGAAAGTGCTTTTTCTCCTGAAAGCACTTTTGCCTTGGTGTCAAATTCGAAATATTTATTCATATTTTCCCCCTATCTTCCAAAAATTGCAAGCACATATGCAGAGAACATGCAAATGCTACGCTTTGGAACCTCTCTCAAAATTTTTGAACATCTTTTCTTTGAAAACAAATGTGCCTCGACAAGTTCAACAATTCTTGTGAATCCCATTGTGTCATAAATGTTGCCGTCAAGCATAAAATCATGCTCAGCATATGACTGGCAAAGGCCCTTTTGCCCAGTTATAACCTTGAACGCCAAATCAAGCGATTTGAAAGTGATGACAATGTCGCCCTTGCGGATTTCTTTGCGTTTTTTCAAACCTTTTTCGGTTTTTTCAATTGCAATGAAACTTGCCTTTTCTGGCAAATCAAATTTCAAAACAAAACAAGTTCCGTTTTTGATTTGGTCAATTTCTTTTTTCACACGCTCATCTTTTTTATAAAGAACCTTCATGCCCCTGTAAAGAAAGTGAGCAAAAATCTTGCAAATTGTGTTTTTCATTTTATTCGCTCCTTTATATATTTTATCACAACGCAAAAAATCTTCAAAACTTTTAAACCATATTTATAAAATGTTATATATTATATATAAATATATATCAATATTATACGCCCGCTTCACTTTTTAGTCATAACTACAAAACCAAAACAGATTTTTAACAAATTTATGGCTTTTGACAACCCATATACTATGAATAACTTTGCAAATCTGACACTATTGATTGTCTTTTTAAACCATGAGAAACATTAAAAATTATTACACATAAAAACATTGGACATAAAAATATTAGAAATAAAATTACTAGAAATAAAAAAACTTGAACCCGAAAGTTCAAGTTTTTTGTTTTTATCTTTTTGTTGCACTCCATGTTGCATAAAGAGTTGTGTTGCTGTTAACTGTGATTGTTGTAAGTTTTGTTCTGTTGTTAACTTTATCATTTGGTGTAACATTGAAAATGCAATCTGGATCTGAATAGTTCCAAGACCAAACAAAGAAGTCATATGTCCCACTGATTGTGACAACTTTATATCTAACAGTGCATGTGGAATTAAATTTAGAAACATCAACACTGCTTCCACGTCTAACCCTTACAGATGCCACTGCTGTAGGATATGAGTCATGAATAATTTTTCTTGTTCTGCTTTCACTCCAACCACTTGGTTTGCTCCAAGATGTGTTGAATGTGATTGTGCACCATTCAATGTTTTCGAAAACGGCTTCAATTGTTGCATCAAATGTTGGAAGAACAAAATCTTGTTCGTTAGAATTTAATGTTATCATTTCGCCAGTTTCAACAATTCTGTAACCCTTAAATTCATATTCAGTATCATATTCAGAGCCTACAGTCATTGCTCTTTCAAGTTTTGAAAGGCTTATTGTTTCACCATTGAGATATCCACTATAAACCTCATTGATTCCTTCAACAGTCGAACCAATTTTGTGACCAAATGTGCTTACAACCTTATAATTAAAATAATTTCTGATTGTCCAAGTTTCGTTGCTGTATACAGTCAAGTCTGTCAAAACTTGTCCATCTTCATTATAATAAATTGTTGTGTCTTTAAACATTTCTTTGTTTGGTGCAACAAATTTTTCACCAAGCAATACTTTTTCGGTGTGAACAACATTTCCTGCATAAACAATGTTGATTGTTCTGATCTCAAATGATTCAAAATCAAATTTTGCATAGATTGTTAAATCTCTGTCAAAATTATATGTTTTAACTTGTTCTCCAATAAATGAAGAATTATCAAACCAACCAATAAATGTATAAACATATTTATAATTGTCGTCATATGAAATATAGTCATCAAGAGAGACAATTTCAAGTGTTTCACCTTCAAGTTTGGTTATATCTTTCATTGTTTCGTTATTGTTTGTAACAAATGAAATTGTGCGATAGTATCTTGTTTCTTCACTCCAAACTGCAACGAGTGTTATGTCATTTTCAAGAGTAAATGTTGTTTCTTTTCCAACAATTTCTCCATTAAGTGACCAACCAACAAATGTAAAGTCTGTATGATAAATTCCATTATCAAAAACATAGTCTGCAAGAGCGTCAACTGTTATAAGCGAGCCTTGAAGTTTGCTTATTGTTTGATTTTCTTCGCCATTATTTTTCTCCAAAACAAGTGCTCTATATTCTTCAACTTTTTCAAGTTCGAATCTTGCATAAAGAGTGATGTTTTGTCTTGGGAAACAATTTCTTGTGTAAAGTTTTCCGTTGCCGTCATAATAGCCAACAAATTTATAGGTTTCTCTTGTAACGCAGTTGTCAACAACTTTTGTTGGGATTGGAAGTGTAAGTCTGTCTCCAACCGAGCCAGAAATTGATGTTGTTCCAACTCCACCATTGTTGTCAAGAGTGATTGTTACAGAGTTGCGGTTTGTTTGACTAAACGAACCGTTACCTTTTCTTTCATATTCGCCGTCAAGCACAAATGTTCCGCCGTCAAGTTCGCTTTTCGCGGTTGAAACGCTTACTGTTGAGTCGCCACCAACAATGTTTTCAAGTTGAAGTTTGTTGCCAGCGTCTGTTTTAAGAACAATTGTTCCGCCAAGCATGTCAAGGTCAATATCAAGATATCCAATATAATCTTTATTGTTGGTTTTTGCATTGTTAACGGTTGTAAGTTTGATTGACAAAGTTCCAATGTCGTCGTTATATGCAATCTTTCCAATGTTGATGTCAAGAAGATGTGTGTTGCCTTGTTTTTCATATTTGGTGATAATGTTTGAAAGGTCAAGTTCTCCGCGGTCGGTTGCTTGTTGTTTGTTTGCATTTGAAGTGTCAATTGCGCTGTTGATTTTGTCTTGAATATAATCTTCAAAGCCAAGAAGCCATTGCATATAATATTTCAAATTGTTCACCAAATATGATGGCTCAATTTTTGTTACGCGGTCATACTTCTTATATGCTGCCCACTTTTCGTCGCTTGTTTTAAGAAGCATTTGTCCGTCTTTATAGTAAACAGAAATTGTTCTTGTTCTTTGTGTTGAGCCAGTGATTCCACCAACACCATTGGTGTTCTTTCCGTTCACAAAACCGATAAGTGGATAGTTAGAAACGTCAACTTGAATAATTGGGTTTTTGTTTTCGTCAAGAATAACTCTTGCGTCAACCTTTACATATACATTTTTAAGGTCGGTGCTTCCAACGCCAAGTTTAATGTTTCCAGTGATGCGATATTCGTTGAGTGCCGAAGTGTTAACGAACGCTTTCACAAGGTCGGCACTGTTTGAAAGGTCGATATAGTTTGAATAACTTTCGTTGATTCTTCTTTCAAATACAAGTGAAATGTTAAGTGCTGTGTCGGCTTTCACAAACACATTTGAAACTTTCAAACTTGAAATCCAGTTGTTTGCGGTTTCAAGAGAAATTTTCATGTCTGATGCGTTTTCGTTTCCAAGAAGTTTGCTGTCAATTTCAATTTCGAACACACCCTCTTTAAACACAATTCCTTTAAGGAATTTGAGCATTGCAAATGGGTTTCCAAGGTTGAGTTCAGGAACAAGTTCTTGAAGGTTGTCTGTGTCAAGGTCTTTTGCGTCTGAAACATTTCCGATAAATGAAATGATACTTGGGTCAATGCCCATGCTTGAAAGAGCATATGACAAAATTTCAGCAAGTTTTTGTCTTTGAATTTGAATCTTCATTCCTTTAATGTTAAGAAGCAAGATTTCATCTTGATATCCTGCATCAACATTAAAGTTGAGTTCAGAATTTTTATAAACCCCAAGGTTTGCGAAAAATTCGAGAGGTTGAGTTTTTAATGTGTTCATCACGCTGTCAACCGCATTTGTGATGACTGTGTATGAATTATAGGTTGTTTTGTCAAGAGAGTCAAAAGCAAAGTCGTTGAAGTTTTCACAGTTGATCTCTGCAATAACAACGCCAGTTTTGAACACAACTTGATGAACGGTTTCTTTAAAGTTGATAAAGATTGAAAGGTCGCCTTTAAAGTTTGCTTCAAAAGTGTTTTCGCCAAACTCTGCGCTTTCAACAAAGCCAAGGTCAAGACCAAACACCATGTCTCGGATTTGTTCAAAGTCAACTTCAATGTCTTTCACGCCAGCAAGAACATCGCGGATTTCATTAAAGTCAATGTCAATTTCAAGACCGGTCTTTCCTTTGATATATGCCAAAACGTCATTAAGTTCGTCAAACTCGGCTTTGATTTGCAAACGGTTGTCTGCATTGTTGTTCACACCGCCAAAGTCAACATAGAACACGCTGTCAACATAGAACACATTGAGTGTCACGCCGTTGAATGATGCTTTGATATATCCGCTCAAACGGTTTTCTTCTGAAATATATTTGATTCCATATTCAGCAAGAACAATGTTGTGTTCTCCACCAAAGATAAAGTCAATGTGCATTGTTCCGCTGATAACTTTGTTTTTCAAAGTTTCATAGGTTGAAACAGCAAGGTCTGCCAAACGGTCAAGTCTGATATATTCTTCTTTCTCGCTTGCACCAAGAGTTTTGATTTGTTTTTCGGCTATGTCAAACTTCACATCAATGTCAACTGCACCATTTTCAAATTCGAACTTATCAATTTTGATTTTTGAAAGTGTAGAGTTATCAAGGTCAATTTCAATTTGAAGTTCTGGCAAGTTTTCAATTGCGTCATTTTCCAAAACAAGAACAATTTTGTTTGCATTGATTTGTGCATTCAAAATGCTTTCTGCAAGTTTTGAAATGTTGAGTTTTTCTTTCATGTTGCCACTGCCTGAATCAAAGTCAAGGTCTGAAAGAATCTCTTTAATGTTTCCATCATTCAAAATGTCAATTACTTTTGAAATGATGTTGTCATATTGATTTTGGTCTTTTCCAAACTTTTGCAAAATTGTGTGAACAGTTTCCAAAATCTTGTCGGTTGCAACTTTAACTTTGAAATTGTTAAGGTTTGCATAGATTGTGTTATCTTGCAAAATTGTTTCAAGAGAAATTTTCTTTCCTTGATAAACTGCTTCGATAAGCGCAAACATGTTGTTTTCATATGCTGTTTTTTGTTTGTTTAAAGCAACAACAAAGTCATATTCTTTGTTATAGTATGCTCCATCTTTTCTATAAAGCGATGCAGAGATGTTTGCATTGAGTTTGTCTGATTCAAGAGTGTTTAAAACATTGTTTAAAAGTGTTTCAACATTAAGATATTTTTCTTTTTCAACATTTGCAGGTTTAACACTTGTGAAATAGAAGTTTGCTTTCACAGAAACTTCGTTGCCCTCTTTTGTGATAAAGTTCAAAAGTTCAACCGAAGAAATTTGATTGTTTCTGATTTCAATTTTAAATGTGATATCTGTTGAAAGCCCCAAAATGTTGCCATCAAGTTTTGCATAGATTTCGTTTGTGTTGATTTTGAAATCTTTAACACTTTGCAAAAGTGAAACATCAAATGATTGCAAATTTTCTGGCAAATATGATTTGAGTTTTTCAAGCAAGCCATTCACCATTTTGGTTGCTTGCTCTTTATTCACCATTCCGCCAGCAAGTTGTTTGATCCAATCAAGATTGAACTTCACCAAAATGTTTTGAAGTTTTGCATAGACTTGTTTTTCAAATGCTTGAACATCAAAATCATATTTTTCGCCATTCAATGTCAATTTTCCGTTTGCAAACAAATATTCGCTTGCTTTGTTCATTCCAACAGTTGCAGAAAGTGAAACGCGGTTGCCCTCTAAAACAGAAGAAAGAACAACACTTGCTTTTGCCTCGTTCAAACTTTGAAGGCTCTTTATGTTTTGATAAAGTGCATATGCGTCAAGATATTTTGTTTTGTCAAATTCTTTTTCAGAAATTGTGTTTGAAAGAACTTCAATCTCACCCGAAATAACATATTCATTGAAACCAAAGTTTTCAAGGTAGATGTCTGAAACAATGTTGTTTTCAATGTTCAAAACAAAATGTCCAATTCCAGAAAGTCCGAAAACTGAAAGGTCAACCGAAACTTCAATTCCAGAAGCATTGATTTTCACTTCTTTGATTGCATCAAGTTTTTCTTTGATGTCTTCAAATTTCATGTTTTCAAATTGTTTTTGAAGTTCGTTTCTAAGTTTTTCAAGGGTTTCTTGTTTCTTTTCTTCAATGTTGTTTTCAATGTTAAATTCGTCAAGAAGTTTTATAAAATCTGCTTTGTTCATCTTTACAAAAACATTGTCAATTTGAACAAAAGCAGTGTCGCCCTCATAGATTGCAGAAATGTTGAACTCTTGACCAATGTCAAGCATAAGATTTGTGTTTAAATATGGTTTTCTGAAATCAAATGCAACATTTCCAGAAAGCAAAGCAACTCTGTCACTGTTTTTCAAAAGTTCAAGATTTGCTTTAATGTCGAATGCCGAAGAACTGTAAAATTTAGCATTTTCTTTTGCTAATTCATATAAGTTGAAATATTCTTCTTTGTTTTCAGCCGAAATTTCTTTTTCAGATTTTTCAAAACTGATTTCAAATGAAATTTGATTTTCTTTATATTTGAAAGAAGCAACAATGTTTTCAATTTTAGAATCTGAAAGTGAAACTGTAACAATTCCATATTCAGTGTCTAAAACAAGTTGGTCGTTTGAAACTTCAAGTTTTTTGATTTTGTCTAAAATTTCAAAAATGTTTGAAATGTTCACGCCTTTTGCTTTTTCTGTAAGGCTTGAAATCAACTCATCATTAAACGCAAATTTTCCGTTTGTTCCAATAAGTTTTGAAACAAGGTCTTGAATCTTGTTCCCCGCAAGGTTCACAAGTTCGTCGGAAATCAAAATTTTTACATCGCCAAAGCAAACATAGGCATTGTTATCAATAAATTTGATGAACATGTTTTCAAGTTTGCTTTCAGATGAAGAGTTCATTTTCATCATGAACGCATTGTCTTTGATTCTTGAAAGAACATTGAATCCAAAATCGAAATCTCCATAGGTTGAAGAAAGCGACAAGTTTACATTTGTTTCAAAGTTTTGCCAAGTCTTCATGTCTGAAACAATGTTCATGACACGAGAAAGTTCAAGATAGTTTTTCTTTACAAGTCTTGTTTCTGGATTTTCAATAACAACGCTGTCTGAAAAAGCAATTGAAAGAGAAAGGTTTGCTTTGATGCCATAAAGTTCATAGGTTGAAACATCGGCACCTTTAATCATTCCCTCACTGTCGGTTATAATTGACGCAACCGCAAGGTTTTCAAAGTCGATTGTATTTTTCTTATCTCCGTTTGGAAGAGTTTCTTCAACGGGATTGTTGAGTGCTCCCATAAGCGAAGGAAGCATTTCTTCCATTTTTGCAGAAAGGTCTGCTCCACCAACTTTTTGTTTAAGTTCTGGGAAAAGGTCAAGAAGTTTTGTGCCAAGGTCTGCAAGATTTTTCACCTCTGCCTTTACACTAACGTTGTTGAATGAAACAAATATTGTGCTGTTATAAAAGATAACTGAAACTGCAAAAGTTCTTCCATCAATTTGAGTTTTCAAAAGTGCATCAACTTTAATGTTTGTTTGGTCTTGAATGTCAACACTTGCAAAAATCGAAAGGTCAATATCTTTGTTGTCATATTCAACTTCAATGTCACCCGAAATGTTAAATTGTTTGTGTTCATTGAATGTTGACAAAATTCCAGAGAAGAAACTGGTTTGTTCTGCGCCACCTTGGTTTCCGCCGTCTGGAACGAAATTGTTGTTGTTAGTATTGTTTGCTGTTTTAGCAAGCCAAATTGTTCCGGTTGCCGACAGCATGAACATTATGACAAATGTTAAAACATAGGATAGAAATTTTTTCATATATTAACCCTCGAAATGATCAAGTTCAATTCCGGCTTCTTTGATAAGTTGAAGAGAGAAGTCGTTTGGATACTCATCTTTATAAACGATTCTTTTGATTCCTGCATTGATAATCATTCGGGTGCAAACTGGGCATGGGCGATGAGTTACATAAATTGTTCCTCCATCAACAGAAACTCCCATTTTTGCCGCTTGGGCAATTGCATTTTGTTCTGCGCACATTCCAATGCACATTTCAAGCATTGTTCCGCTTTTAATGTGAAGTTGGTCACGCAAACAAACCCCGCGTTCTTTGCAGTTTTTTACACCGGCAGGAGCACCATTATATCCTGTTGAAACAATTCTGTGGTTTTTTGTTATCACCGCTCCAACTTGTCTGTTTTCACGAATGCAAGAACTCCAAGAACCAACAAGACCTGCCATGTCTATAAATCTTTTGTCCCATTTTTGATTGATTTCAGATTTCATAAATGCTCCTTAATGTGTTTTTCAAATTGGGCATGATAAAAGTGGCTCTAATTTGATTATTAAATTATAACATAATTTTTTATGCATGGCAATAAAATTGCATATAATTTGATAAAAATACAATATTTATACATATATAATATATATGTAAGTCTTTTAAAAGTTCACTCATGGGTGATATAAAACCACAAAAGAAAGCAAATAATAAATGCATGAGAAGTGCAAAAAACATTAAAATGTGGTATAGCGTTGCAAAGCCAAACAATCTTGTTTGGTTTTTCCAATTCTTTTTTGCCTTTCTTGCAAGTGTTTTCAAGGTTGTTTCAAGCGTTCCTTCTGCAAATGCAATCTCAAGTCTTGTTGTTTTCGACCAAGAGGGCGCAACAAAAAATATTGTTGCAAGTTTCGTGCTTCTCTCACTTTATGCAATTTGTTGGCACATTCAATATTTGCTAGACAGCAAGCAACTTTCACACATCTATCCAAAAATTCAAAATAAAGTTTTTGAAAAAGTTTTTTCTGCCGACGACAGCAACTTTGTTTATAGTAGCCGGGAAAAACTTATAAACATTATTTCTAACAACACCATTCCTCTTTCAGATTTTTGCGATTTTTCTTCAATCAAATTTTCCTGTCTCTTCGAGTTTGTAATTCTGCTTGTCATCATGTTTTTAAACAGCCTTTATGTTGGACTTACAATTCTCGCCTGCTCGCTTGCAATTTATCTTCTCATTCACTTTGCAAGTCGTGGCATTGCAAAAAGAAATTTGAGCATTCTTGGTGAGCGTGACAAACTTTCAGAAACCTTTTCCGACATTATTCAAAACCGAATCATTGGTCAAGACTTCAACCTTAAAAGCAGTTTAAAAAATCGTTACAGCGAAAATGTTTCAAGCATAATCAAACAATATAAAAAGCGAACAAGGCTCAAATCTTTTCGCGATAACTTTATTTATCTTTTCTATACAAGCGTTGTTTTTGTTTTAACCCTCTATCTTTCAAAACTTGTCTGCCATGGCACAATCAACCTTACAATATTTTTGGTTCTTGTCCCCTATCTCACTTCGGCAATAGACAAAATCATGTGTTTTTGCAACATTTCAGAAGACATTGAAGAAAGCGCCATAAACGCCATGAGGGTGAAATCGCTTCTTGAAATGCCTCAAAAAGAGTTCATCGAATTTGGAAAAAACACCGAAACCGACATTGATGGAGCAATTACATTTTCGTTTGTTTCATATTCAAGCGAAGACAAACCAAACAAAACTCTTGGAACCATAAAACCATTTTTTGCACAAATTTTACAACACCAAGTTGCACTTTTTCAAGGAGAAAAAGGATGTGGAAAACGTGCAATATTTTACATGCTTCGCCGAGGCATTCGTCCAGACACTGGAACAATTACTCTTGACACCATAAACATTTATGATTTTTCACAAGAACGCTATGTTTCTTTTGTAAACTATGTAACCGCAAAACCATATTTCTATACTGGAACAATTGAACAAAATTTAAAACTTATTTCACAAAGCAAAAGAAAAATTGTTGAAGCCTGCAAAATCGCCAAACTTCACGACAAAATCATGAGCCTTCCAAACACCTATCAAACCTTGATTCAAGACAACGAAAACGGATTGTCAACATTTGAAAAATTTCAACTTTCAATTGCTCGCGCCGTTTTGGCGTCTTCTGATGTGATATTGTTCTATGAATTTCCACCAGCACTAACCGACCAAGAAAAACAAACAATATTTTCAATTTTAAAAACACTGAAAAAAGAAAAAACAATAATAATTTTTTCTGCGCTAAACCTTTTTCCTGAACTTACCAATAAACATTTTATTGTTAAAAACAACACTGTTCAAGAAGAAAAAACCACCACACAAACTCCAAAAAATATTAAAGTTGACAGTAAATTTTCAAAATGATGCATAACATAAACTCTTTCGCTTCATACTATAAATAGAAATTATAAAAAGGAGAATGCAATGAAAAACAAAGTTGAAAAAAAGAAAAAGTCTTGCACTAGAAATAGTTCTGAAAAAAACACAACAGACATCAAAAATTGCGGTGGTTCAAGACGTTAAAATCTTTATTTTAATTTCTAAAAAGAGATGCAACAAAGCATCTCTTTTTTATTTTTCACTCACCATATTCTTGCAAAAAAAATGCAAAAAACCACTTTTTAATATTAAAAACCAACATTATTGTAAAAAACTAGTAAAAAAGTTTAAAACCACCCAAACACAAATTGGTTGAGAAGAACAAAAACAGAAAGCAAAAACAAATAAACTGAAAAGCCCCACCAATTGCCTTTTTTCACAATTTTCATCATAAACTTGATTGAAAACAAAGCAACAACAAAAGATGCCAAAAATCCAAAAATGCAAGGCAAAGCCGAAACCGAACCAAAGCCGTTTTTAATTCCGCCAGCAAGTTCAAAAACCATGCCTCCTAATATCACAGGAACGCTTATAAGAAAACTGAACGACGCACTTTTTTCTCTTTCAACTTTTTGAACAAGTCCTGCACAAATTGTGCTTCCAGAACGCGAAATTCCAGGGAAAACTGCAAGCCCTTGAACAACACCAATGGTGAAAGCCTTTCCATTTGTCATGTTTTCAAAACAAACAGATTTGCTTTGTTTTTGCAAAATTGATGTTATCAAAATTACAATTGCAGAAATCAAAAATCCAAAACCAACAAAACTTTTCAGCATATAGTCATTACAAAAATGGTTCACAACAAGAGCAATAATCACTGTTGGAATGGTTGCAAGAACAATATGCCTCATTTCTTCACCAAGTGGATTTTTCAAAATTCGAACAACATCTTTCCAAAAAACAATGACAACCGCAAGAAGCGACGCCACATGAAGCATAACATTATAAAACATTCCCCCACCCGAAAAAGAAAGCAGGCTTTCAACAATCATCAAATGCCCAGAAGAAGAAATCGGCAAAAACTCTGTAAGCCCTTGAACAATGCCAAGAACAATTGCTTTTAAAATGTCCATAACACACTCCATAAACAATTTTATGCCAAATGAGCAATTTTAATATCAAAATACACTTTATTTTTTGCAAAAAGTCGAGTATAATGAACAAGCAAACAAATTTAAAGGGAGAAAAAATATGGAACTTGGAGTTGTAGGACTTCCAAATGTTGGAAAAAGCACACTTTTTAACGCCATTACAAAAGCGGGAGCAGAAAGCGCAAACTATCCATTTTGCACAATAGAGCCAAATGTTGGAGTTGTTGCCGTTCCTGACCATCGTCTTGATGTTCTTGGCGAACTATATCACACACAAAAAATCACACACGCAAGTTTGAAATTTGTTGACATTGCGGGTCTTGTTAAAGGGGCTTCACGCGGTGAAGGTCTTGGAAACCGTTTCCTTGCATCAATTCGTGAATGCGAAGCAATTGTTCACGTTGTTCGTTGTTTTGAAGACGCAAACATAACCCACGTTGAGGGCTCTATCAACCCAATCAGAGACATTGAAACCATCAACATTGAACTTTCTCTTGCCGACCTTGAAAGCGTTTCTTCAAGAATTGAAAAAACCGAAAAGAAAGCAAAACAGGGCGACAAAGATGCAAAAGCCGAACTTGAAGTTTTAAACATAATCAAAGAAAAACTTGAAAATGGCGAACCTGCAAGAAGCGCCAACCTTTCAGATGACCAAAAGAAAATTGCATCTTCACTTTTCCTTATCACAACCAAGCCAGTTATCTATGCATGCAACATTGCAGAAAGCGACCTTGGCAAAAATGAAGACGACATCAAATTTGTGAAAGAAGTGAAAGAATTTGCAAAGAAAGAAGGTTCCGAAGTTCTTGTAATTTCTGCAAAAGTTGAACAAGAACTCACCGAACTTGATGATGACGAAAGACAAATGTTTCTTGATGACCTTGGGCTCAAAGAAAGTGGACTTGACCGAATCATTCAAATTGGATATCGCTTGCTTGGTCAAATCAGTTTCTTGACTGCCGGCGAAAAAGAAGTTAGGGCATGGACAATCATGAAAGGTTCAAAGGCTCCACAAGCCGCTGGAAAAATTCACACAGACTTTGAAAAAGGATTCATTAAAGCCGAAGTTGTGCCATATGAAACTCTTGTTGAATATGGAAACTATCAATCTGCAAAAGAAGCCGGAAAAGTTCGAATTGAAGGCAAAGATTATGTGGTGCAAGACGGTGATGTTATGCTTTTCCGCTTCAATGTTTAAAATGTTTCACATGAAACAATGCGCCATAAACAAAATAAAGCACTCTTTTGAGTGCTTTATTTTTGCTTACTTTTTATAAACATCAATGCAATTTATCATCAATTTCAACAACACATTTTTTTAATAAAAAACAATCAAGTATGTGTTATTAAAACATTTTACCAATCGTTATATTTTTCTTTCATTTTAAAATAATATTACATTCACACAATTAACATCACTAACCCATATTATAAATCAAGCCATTCACATCTTTCAATACTATAAAATTTAATTTTGATAGCACAGAAAACAAAGATAAATGAAAAAATAAATCATTATCCCTCATCCTCAGTTTTTACGCATAAAAAATCACCCCAAAATTGGAGTGATTATTTTTTAGTCTTCAACAAGAGT
>ERZ857629.601-NODE-601-length-47580-cov-12.513856_pt1 | contig 47580 bp, 40 predicted proteins | sample MGYA00519700_ERZ857629 | MGnify/ENA primary metagenome ERZ857629 (study PRJEB31778, sample SAMEA3449351) | human gut metagenome | biome: human gut; feature: human-associated habitat; material: faeces | place: United Kingdom | collected 2010/2012 ... | reverse complement strand
CGGCAACGTGGGGGCGGTGCTCCGCACGGCGGACGCCTTCGGCTGCACCGGTGCGCTGCTGCTGCCGGGCTGCGCCGACCCGTACAGCCTCAAGACGCTTCGCGCCTCCATGGGGGCGGTGTTCCGCCTGCCGGTGTACGCGGTGGACACGGAGCAGCTGCCGGGGCTGCTGGCGGCGGCGGGACTGCCGCTGTACGGCACCGCACTGCGGCACGACACCGTGGATGTGCGGCGGTGCGACCTGCGCCGCTGTGCGCTGGTCATCGGCAGCGAGGGACAGGGCGTCAGCGACGCGGTGCTGTCCCTGTGCCGCGAGACGCTGCGGATCCCCATGAACCCCCACTGTGAATCCCTCAACGCGGCGGCGGCTGCCGCCGTGCTGTTGTGGGAGGCGTACCGCAACGAGGAGGGGAACTGATATGGCGGCTTTGAAATACTGGGTGTGGCTGACCACCCTGCCGGGGCTGGGACAGCGCACGAAATTGCAGCTTTTGGAGCACTTTGCCTCTCCGGAGGAGATCTATTTTGCGCCGGAGGAGGAGCTGCTGCTGGCGGAGGGCGTTACAAAGACGCAGTGCGCTCTGCTGGCGGACAAATCCCTTGACCGGGCGGAGAAGGTGCTGGAGGACTGCGCCAAGGACGGGCAGTTCCTCCTGACCATGGACGACGCGGCGTACCCCGCACGGCTCAGAAATATCTACGACCCGCCGCTGCTGCTCTACGGCAAGGGCAGCCTGCCCCTCTTTGACGAGGAGGTGGCTGTCACCGTGGTGGGCACCCGCTCCTGCACGCCCTACGGCGTGAAGGCGGCGTCCGAGCTGGGCTATGAATTGGCGAAGCAAGGCGCGCTGCTGGTGTCCGGCATGGCGAAGGGCATCGACGGCGAGGCGTTGCGCGGTGCGCTCCGCGCCGGGGGCTTTACCGCCGCCGTGCTGGGCGGCGGCGCGGACGTGGTGTATCCGGCGGCGAACCGCCGTCTGTACGAGGACATCGCCGCCACCGGCGTGATTTTGTCCGAATACCCGCCCGGCACCGAGCCGCGCGGCGAGCACTTCCCGGTGCGGAACCGGCTGCTCAGTGCGCTGAGCGTGGCGACGCTGGTGGTGGAGGCTCCCGAAAGGAGCGGCGCGCTCATCACCGCCGCCACGGCATTGGAGCAGGGACGCGAGGTCTTTGCCGTGCCGGGCCCCTTTGACGCACCCATGAGCCGGGGCTGCAACGGGCTGATCCGCGAGGGTGCGGGGCTGGTGTGCGAGGCGTGGGACGTGCTGAGCTTCTACGAGAGCCGCTATCCCCACAAGCTGCGGCTCCTGCGCGCCAAGCTGCCGCCGCTGCCCAAGGGCGCGCCGGAGACGGAGAGCGGCGAACCCGCCAAGCCGGTGGAGGAGGCTCCACCCGCCCCGGCACTGCCCGTGCTGGACATTTCCCAAGACCCCGGCGGACTCACCGACGATCAGATCGCGGTGCTGTCCGTCCTGCATACCGATATACCCACCCTCACCGATGATGCGGCGATCCTCGCCGATCTGCCCGTCCGCCGTGTGCTGTCGGCACTGACGGTACTGGAGATCGACGGCTACGTGTGCCGCCAAGGTGCGCGCAGCTTTTTGCGGACGGTGGAACTGAAGAAGGAGTAAACAACAATATGGCAGCAAAGAAAAACCTGGTTATCGTGGAGTCCCCGGCAAAGGCAAAGACCATCGGCAAATATCTGGGGCCGGATTACGTGGTCAAGGCCAGCATGGGACACCTGCGTGACCTGCCCAAGAGCACCCTTGGCGTGGACGTGGAGGGAGATTTTACCCCCAACTACCGCCCCATCAAGGGAAAAGAGGATATTATCAAGGATCTGAAAACCACCGCTGACAAGAGCAAGACTGTCTATCTCGCCACCGACCCGGATCGGGAGGGGGAGGCCATCAGCTGGCATTTGCAGCATCTGCTGGAGCTGCCGGACAGCAAGGCGCAGCGCGTGACATTCAACGAGATCACCAAAAAGGTGGTGCAGGACTCCATCCAGCATCCCCGCGCCATCGACCAGGATCTGGTGGACGCGCAGCAGGCGCGGCGCGTGCTGGATCGTATCGTGGGCTATCAGCTCTCCCCGCTGCTGTGGAAGAAGATACGGCGCGGACTGTCCGCAGGGCGTGTCCAGTCCGTAGCCATCCGGCTGGTGGCGCAGCGGGAAAAGGAGATCGCGGATTTCGTGCCCCAGGAATACTGGACGCTGGACGTCCACCTGAAAAACCACGCCGCCGCGCCCTTCACCGCCCATTACTACGGCGTGAACGGCAAAAAGTACGAGCCGAAGGACGAGGCGGACACCCAGCGCATCGTGGAGGAGCTGAAGCAGGAGCAGTTCGCGGTGAAAACCGTGAAGCGCACCGACAAGCAGCGCAGCCCCACGCCGCCCTTTACCACCTCCAGCTTGCAGCAGGAGGCGTCCCGCAAGCTGAACATGACACCCCGCCGCACCATGGCCATCGCCCAGCAGCTCTATGAGGGCGTGGACATCACCGGCGAGGGCACTGTGGGTCTGATCACCTATATGCGTACCGACTCCCTGCGTATTTCCGACGAGGCGCAGGCGCAGGCGAAGGAGCTGATCTGCTCCCGCTACGGTGACGCGTACTACCCCGATGCACCCCGCAAGTACAAGACGAAGGCGGGGGCACAGGACGCACACGAAGCCATCCGCCCCTCCGACCCGTCGCTGACACCGGAGCAGGTGAAGGGTGACCTTACCGCCGAGCAGTACCGGCTGTACCGGCTGATCTGGAGCCGCTTTCTGGCGAGCCAGATGGCGAACGCCGTCTATGACAGCATCTCCGTGGAGATCGGTGCCGGGGCACACGCCCTGCGGTGCTCCGCCAGCAATCTGAAATTCGCCGGCTACACCGCCGTGTATGAGGAGAGCCGGGACGACGACAAGGAGGAGAAGGAATCCCCCCTGCCGCCGCTGGCGGAGGGCGAGACGGTGACGCCCACCGGCTTCGCGCCCTTGCAGCACTTTACCCAGCCCCCGGCACGGTATACCGACGCCACGCTCATCCGCACCATGGAGGAGAACGGCATCGGACGACCCTCTACCTACGCGCCCACTGTGTCCACCATTCTGGATCGTGAGTACGTTATCAAGGAGGGGAAGTACCTGCGCCTGACGCCGCTGGGAGGCGTGGTCAACGAGCTGATGTGCCAGCGGTTCCCGGACATTGTGGACGTGAAATTCACCGCCCGCATGGAGCAGAAGCTGGACGAAGTGGAGTCCGGCGACGTGCAGTGGAAGGATTTGATACGCCAGTTCTACGTGCCGTTCCATGAGAATCTGGAAAAGGTCGAAAAGGACATGGAGGGCGTGTACCTCAAGGTACCCGACGAGGTGACAGAGGAGAAGTGCGACATCTGCGGCCGGAACATGGTCATCAAGTCCGGCAGGTTCGGACGGTTCCTCGCCTGCCCCGGCTACCCGGAGTGCAAGTTCACCAAGCCGCTGGTGGTGGAGATGCCGGGACGCTGCCCCAAGTGCGGCGGGCGCATACTGAAAAAGACAAGCCGCAACGGGTATACCTACTACGGCTGCGACAAGTTCCCCACCTGCGATTTTATGACGTGGGACGTGCCGGTGAAGGACGACTGCCCCGTGTGCGGCAAGACCATGTTCAAGAAGGCGGGTAAGGGCTTCAACAAGCCCTTCTGCGCCAATCCGGAGTGCCCGAACTTCCTGCCGGAAGACAAGCGGGGCTATCGCCGCCGCAAGACGGAGGACGCAGCCGCGGCTGCTGAGGGCGCGGAGAACGCCGCCCCCGCCGCGGAGGAGAAACCCGCCAAGAAAACGGCGGCGAAGAAGTCTGCCACGGCGAAAAAGACCACGGCGGCGAAAAAGACCACAACGGCGAAGAAGCCCGCCGCCAAAAAGACAACGACTAAGAAAACCACGAAGAAAGCGGAAGAATAAATGGAAAGTGTAACTGTGATCGGCGCGGGACTGGCCGGTTCCGAGTGCGCGTGGCAGCTGGCACAGCGCGGTATACCCGTGGTGCTGCGGGAGATGAAGCCGGAGAAAAAGACGCCCGCCCACGTGACGGGATACTTCGCGGAGCTGTGCTGCTCCAACTCCCTGCGGGGCGCGGGACTGGAAAACGCCGTGGGACTTCTGAAGGAGGAGCTGCGGCGGCTGGACAGCTTGGTTTTGCGCTGTGCCGACGCCACGGCGGTGCCCGCCGGCGGCGCGCTGGCGGTGGATCGTGACGGCTTTGCCCGCATGGTCACGGAGTCCGTGCTGTCCCATCCCCTTATCACCCTCGTACCCGGCGAGGTGACCTCCATCCCGGAGGGGGAGGTGGTCATCGCCTCCGGCCCCCTGACGTCCGACCCGCTGGCGGACGCCATTGCCGCCAAGCTGGGCGGCAACACCACCCTGAACTTTTTCGATGCCGCCGCGCCGCTGGTGACCTTCGACAGCGTGGACATGGACAGCGCGTATTTTGCCAGCCGCTACGACAAGGGAACGCCGGACTATATCAACTGCCCCATGACCAGGGAGGAGTATCTGACCTTCTGGCAGGAGCTGGTCAAGGCGGAGGAGGCGGAGGTGCACGGCTTCGAGGACGGCGGCGTTTTCGAGGGCTGTATGCCCGTGGAGGTCATGGCACGGCGGGGGGAGGACACCCTGCGGTTCGGACCGCTGAAGCCGAGGGGGCTTATCGACCCCAAGACGGGGAGGGAGCCTTACGCCGTGGTGCAGCTGCGCCGCGACAACGCCGACGGCACCATCTACAATCTGGTGGGCTTCCAGACCCACTTGAAATGGGGCGAGCAGAAGCGGGTGTTCTCGCTGATCCCCGCCCTGCGGGACGCGCAGTACGTGCGCTACGGCGTTATGCACCGCAACACGTATCTGGACTCCCCGCGGCTGCTGGATCGGTACTACCGGCTCAAGAGCGACCCGCGCCTTGCCTTCGCCGGACAGATGACCGGCGTGGAGGGGTACGTGGAGTCCTGCGCCAGCGGCTTTCTGGCGGGGGTGGAGCTTGCCCGCCGGCTGAAGGGGCAGACGCCCATTGACTTCCCCCGAGAGACTGCCATTGGCGCACTGGGGCTGTACGTCAGCAACGAAAGCGTGGCGGACTTCCAGCCCATGAACGTGAACTTCGGCATTATCCCGCCGCTGGATCACCGGGTCAAGGGCAAGCGCAACAAAAACGCCGAGCTGAGCCAGCGTTCGCTGGCGATACTGGATACCATAAAGGAGGAGGTGCTCTCCCTGTGAAGATCATCATTGACGCCATGGGCGGCGACAACGCCCCGCTGGAGATCGTCAAGGGCGCGCTCAGTGCCCGTGACCGCTTCGGCTGTGACATCGTGCTTACCGGGGACGAGTCCGCCATCCGGGACGCCGCCAAGCAGTGCGGCGCGGCGGAGCTGCCCGCCGGTGTGACCATCGTTCCCACCGGCGAGACAGTGGAGATGTGCGACGATCCCGCCACGGTGTTCCGCCGGAAGAAGAATACGTCCATGGGTGTGGCTCTGACCATGCTCCGGGACGGGGAGGGCGACGCGGCGGTGTCCGCCGGCTCCACCGGCGCACTGCTCACCGGCGCGACGCTGATCACCAAGCGCATCCACGGCATCCGCCGTGCGGCGATGGCTCCTGTGATCCCCACCACCACCGGCAGTGCCGTGCTCATCGACTGCGGTGCCAACGCGGAGTGCACGCCGGAGTATCTGCTGCAATTCGCCTATCTGGGCAATTTCTACGCCCAGCGGGTGCTGGGCATGGAGCGACCCCGCGTGGGACTTTTGAACATCGGCGCGGAGGACAGCAAGGGCACCGACCTGCAAAAGCAGACGCTTGCGCTGCTGCGTGAGGCGGACGGACGGGGCGACCTGCATTTTATCGGCAATATCGAGGCGAAGGACGCCATCAAGGGCGGCTGCGACGTCATTGTGACGGACGGCTTCTCCGGCAACGTGATGCTCAAGAGCATCGAGGGCGTCGGCTCCTTTGCCGGCTCCGCGCTGAAGGCTATGTTCAAGAAAAACCTGCTGACGAAGCTGGCGGCTCTGCTGGTCATGCCGGGGCTGAACGAGTTCAAGGCGCGCCTTGACCCCAATAAGGTGGGCGGCACCGCCTTTATCGGTATCTCCAAGCCGGTCATCAAGGCTCACGGCGGCTCCAACGCCGAGGCGATCGAGAACGCCGTGGGGCAGGCGATACAGGTGGCGGAAAGCGGCATTACCGGTGCCATTGCGGAGCATATAGACAAAATGCAGCTTCCCACCGCATAAATTTAGAAAAAAGGTATTGACACTGCTGTGCGATTGCCGTATTATTTTCGGAGAAAACAAGCAAGAAGGAGGAATACCCCGTGACAATGGAGGAGATCTTCAAAACTATGCAGGATCTGATCGCGGAGCAGTTCGCTATTGATGCCGATGAGATCAGCATGGACAGCTCTTTCGTGGACGATCTGGGTGCAGATTCCGTGGATCTGGTCGAGCTGGTCATGGCGATGGAAGAGGAATTTGACATCGGCGAGATCGACGAAGAGGACCTGTCCGGTCTCAAGACTGTCGGCGACTGCGTTCGCTATCTCAGCAGCAAGCTGGGCTGAGCGGTATAAAGATCGACCTGTGACGATAAAAAATACGACCCCGCGGGGTCGTATTTTTTCAGGAGGCAGAAATGGAAGAATTAGAGAAGAAGCTGGGCTACACCTTCCGTGACCCGTCGCTGCTGCAGGGGGCGTTGTACCACAGCTCCTATGCCAACGAGCACCGGGGACAGCATATCGCCAGCAACGAGCGGCTGGAGTTTCTGGGGGACGCGGTGCTGGGCTTTGTCACCGCCGAGCACCTGTACCGGAAGCACCCCGACTTGCCGGAGGGCGATCTGACCCGCATCCGCGCCGCGCTTGTCTGTGAGGACAGCCTCTATGAAGTGGCGCAGTCACTGGAGCTGGGCAGCCATCTGCTGCTGGGCAGAGGCGAGGAGCAGGGCGGCGGGAGGCAGCGTCCATCCATTCTGGCGGACGCCACGGAATCCGTATTCGCCGCTGTCTATCTGGATGGCGGCATGGACGCCGCCCGCGACCTGATCCACCGGGTACTGCTGGACAAGGAGCGGGAGGAGCAGGTGGAGGAACGCCGCCGCGACTATAAAACGGAGTTGCAGGAGCTGGTACAGCGCAAAAGCGACCAGATCCTGCGCTACGAGCTGACCGGCTCCTCCGGACCCGACCACGCCAAGGAGTTTTCCTTCCGCGTGACGCTGAACGGCGCGGAGATCGGGCAGGGCACCGGTCACAGCAAGAAGGAGGCGGAGCAGGCCGCCGCCCGCAGCGCGCTGGCACAGTGGAAAAAGTGAGAAGAAAAGGAACCGCCGCGCGGTTCCTTTTTCCGTTGCGCTATGCCGGCAGAAATAAAAAGTAGCATTTTTCCGCCGTATGTGGTATACTCTTTCTATATTGGGAGCGTGTTCCCTCCGTGGGAAGGATCGGCCGCCGAAGGACGGTGCCTTCCGGATTTTTGCGACAAACAGGACGTGAGGTGCGGAATGACATATCTGAAAGCAATACTGATGGGGCTGGTACAGGGCGTGGCGGAGTTCCTGCCTATCTCCAGCTCCGGTCATCTGGCGATTGCCCGGAACCTGCTGAATATGGAGGGCGCGGGTGCCATCCCGGAGTTCTTCGACGTGCTGCTCCATCTGGGCACGCTGATCGCCGTGTTTGCGGCGTACTGGCGGGACATCTGCGACATGGTGGTGGAATTTTTTCGCGGTATCGGCGATCTTGCCCACCACTCCACGCCCACGCCGGTGCCTCCGGCGCGGCGTCTGGTGCTGCTGATTGTCATTGGCACGCTGCCGCTCTTTGCCGTGCTGCCTATCCGCAAGGCGGTGCAGGGGTTGGGGGACAATATGTACTTCGTGGGCGCGGCACTGATCTGCACCGGTATTCTGCTGTTTCTGTGTGACCGCGTGCGTAAGGGACACAAGACCGAGCGCAACGCCCGCTGGACGGACGCCCTGCTGGTGGGCGTGGGACAGGCGGTGGCGACGCTTCCCGGTGTGTCCCGCTCCGGCATGACCATTACCGCCGGGTGCTTCGTGGGCTATGAACGCCGCTTCGCCGTGCGCTTTTCCTTCCTGCTGAGCATCCCCGCCGTGCTGGGTGCCAACATCCTGTCCATCAAGGACGCGGCGGCAGCCGGTATCAATGGCGCGGAGGTGCCCATGTATCTGGTGGGCGTGGCTGTGGCGGCGGTGACGGGCTATCTGTGCATCCGCCTGCTGAAATTCATCGCGGAGAAGGGACGCTTCGGCGCGTTTGCGTATTACTGCTGGGCGGTGGGCGTACTGACCCTCGTTTTGCAGGGCATCAAGTGAGGTTATTAGACTATGGCAACAACACAAAAGAAAGGAAACACCCGCAAGAAAACACCGGCTCCCCCGCCGCCCCCGGCGTACAACGCCACGGCGCGGCTGGTGGGCGGTATCGTCTGCGCGCTGCTGGCTCTCTGCGTGCTGGTGAGCTATTTCCACGTGGACGCGGTGCTTTTGACGTGGATCGCCAAGATACTCCGCGGGCTGCTGGGCTACGGCTATTATCTGACGGCTCCCGTGCTGGCTGCCGTGGCGGTGATCCAGCTGGGACATAAGGGGCGACCCGTGATCCTGCGTACCGTCTGCGTGGCGGTGCTGCCGCTGCTGGTGGGCGCACTGTGCCATCTGGCACTGTGCCGCACGGCGTATACATTCAATTTGGAGATGGTCAGGACCCTCTGGGCGGACGGACAGACGCTCCACTGCGGCGGCGTCCTCTCCGGCGGGCTGGCGGTGGGCGGCGAGGCACTGCTCAGCAAGGTGGTGTCCATTATTATCTTCGTGGTGCTGCTGCTGGCGGCACTGCTGGGTGCGCTGCATCTGACGCCGCAGGAGGCCGCCCAGCGCGTCCGCAGCTATGGCGAGAGCCTCCGCCGCGACGAGGACGACTACGACGAGGACGCATCGCCGGAGGGCTTTACCCCGGCGGCGCAGGCTGCGCCCGTCAAGAGGGGCGCAAGAGGCCGCAAAAAGCCGAATATCGACATACCGCTGGACGGCGAGAGAGACGGCGAGTACATCCCGCCCGCCAACTCCTTTTTCCCCCGCCGCAGCGACGACGTGCGTACACCCGATCAGGTGCTGCGCCCGCCGGTCACGCCGCCGGAGCCTATCGGCGAGGCGGAGGCTGTCTCCGCGCCGGAGCAGCCCGCCGCCCCTGCGCCCATCCCGCCTAAGCCCCTCAGCGACAGGCAGAAGAAAGCCCAGCTGCAGCAGGAGGTGGAGACGGCGGCGCAGGAGGTCAGCGATGCCATCGAGCAGGAGCTGGCACAGGGAGAGGAGGCGTACCGCTATCCGCCCATTACGCTGCTGGAGGAGAACCACGGCGGCAACTACACCGAGGTAGGCGCGGAGCTGCGGAACAACTCCAAGCGTCTTGCGGACACCCTGCGCTCCTTCGGCGTGGACGCCAAGGCGGGAGAGGTCATTCACGGCCCCAGCGTCACCCGGTATGAATTTATGCTGGATCAGGGCGTGAAGCTCAGTAAGCTCACGAACCTCAGCGATGACATCGCGCTGGCGTTGGGTGCCAGCGGTGTGCGTATCGCGCCGGTGCCCAACAAGATCTCCGCCGTGGGTATCGAGGTGCCCAACCGCACCGTTACCGCCGTGCGTATCCGTGACGTTATCGAATCCCGCGAGTTCCTCCAGCACCCGTCCCCCGTGGCGTTCGCCGTGGGCAAGGACATCGGCGGCAGCAACATCGTGGGCAATATCGCCAAGCTGCCCCACGTGCTGATCGCCGGTACCACCGGCTCCGGCAAATCCGTGTGTACCAACTCCCTCATTGTCAGTATGCTCTACAAGTCCACCCCGGACGAGGTTCGGTTCATTATGGTGGACCCCAAAATGGTGGAGCTGGCACCCTATAACGGGATATCCCATCTGCTTATCCCCGTGGTCACCGACCCCAAGAAGGCCGCCGGTGCCCTGCAATGGGCGGTGTTCGAGATGATGAAGCGGTACAAGATGTTCTCGGAGAAGGGCGTCAAGGATCTGGCGGGCTATAACGCCCTGTCGGAGACGGACGAGGACGTGAAGAAGCTGCCCACCGTGGTGGTGGTCATCGACGAGCTGGCAGATCTGATGCTGGTGGCGGCGAAGGAGGTGGAGGAATCCATCTGCCGCGTGGCGCAGATGGGTCGTGCCGCCGGTATGCACCTTGTCATCGCCACACAGCGACCCTCCGCCGATGTGATCACCGGTCTGATGAAGGCGAATATCCCCAGCCGTATTGCCTTCGCCGTTGCCAGTGCCATGGAGTCCCGCATCATTCTGGACACCACCGGCGCGGAGAAGCTGGTGGGTAAGGGCGATATGCTCTACTTCCCCTTGGGCGACACGAAGCCCACCCGCGTACAGGGCTGCTTCATCACCCCGGAGGAGATCGACCGTGTGGTGAAGTTCGTCAAGGACGAGGCGGGCGAGGCGCGCTACGACCAGGACGTTATCGAGAAGATCCAGCAGGCGGTGGACGCCAAGGCGGACAAGGCCGCCAAGGGTGCCCCTGCCGATGCTTCCGGCGACGGCGACGAGGCGGACGAGCTGCTGTCCGCCGCCGTGGAGGTGGTGCTGGAGACGGGACAGGCGTCTGTTTCCATGCTACAGCGCAGATTGAAGCTGGGCTATTCCCGCGCCGCCCGTCTGGTGGATCAGATGGAGGAGCGGGGCTATGTAGGTCCCTTTGAAGGCTCCAAGCCTCGTCAGCTGCTCATCACCCGCGAGAAATGGCAGGAGCTGCAAATGGCAAAGGGCACCCCTCCGGCGGCGGAAGACAAGCCTGCTGACCGATACGGCTCCATCAACGACGTGTTCGAGAGTCACGACGCTTTGGACTAAAGAAAACGACCCCCGGCGTTGCCGGGGGTCGCGTTTTTTTACACCGTACCGTTGACGGTCAGCACGGCGGTGCCGGGTGTGACGCTGTACGCGCCGGTGGCACTGTTCTGGGTGTAGGTGGCGGCGGGTACCGTCACTACACCTGCCACCGTGGAAAACACGCCGGTGGCGGGGTCGTAGGTGTACTGTGCGGGCGTGGTCAGCGCCGTGCCGTTCAGCGTCACGGTCAGCCCCGTGAGACGGGGGTCAAAGGTGTCGGTGATGACCGCACCGGCGGCGGCGTCCGCCGCCGTGTTGCCGCTGTTCAGCACCGTAAAGGTGTACGTCAGCTGCCCGTTTTCCGTCACGGTGGTGGGGAAAAGGGACTTGTTGATGGCGAGCCTCGGCGCGGTAGTGGGAGCCACCGTTGCCGTGGCGGTGACGCCGTCGGCAAGCCCTGCCCCGGTGACGCGGACGGTATTGACCACGGTGCTCTCCGCGTTCAGCGGTGCGAAGGCGGTGGGCGCAGCCTCATAGACGATGACGGCGTTGCCGCCGGCGGGCACGGCGATCCCGTTGAATACCAGCGGCGGTCCTGCGGTGACGGTGGGCGCGGTTTGCAGCGCGCCGTTCTGATAGTACCGCACCGACCCGGCGGTGTAGGCGAGGGGATAGACGGTGGCACCGTTGAAGGTGTAGCCGCCCAGATCGTCCTCCACGGTCAGTCCCGTGAAGGGTACGGTGCCGCTGTTCACCAGCGAGATCACGTAGGTCACGCGCCCGTCCGGCTCATAGGTGGGCACGACGGCGGTTTTGGTGGCGGTGAGCGTCTGCACCAGCTCGCCCACCGTGACGTTGGAAGTGGTGGTCTGACCGTTATAGGTCAGCGTGGCTTGGTTGGTAAAGGTTGCCATGGGATGACCTCCTGTGTTCAATTTACAGGCGTAGCCTGCAAACCAGTATATGTGCCTGCCGCCGCCAAGGTACGAAATAATGCCGTTATTTTCGTGCCGCGAAGCGGCACAAAAATATTCGCTCCGCTCCACGCACGCCTTGCAGAGCACGGCTTAGCGCGGCATTTGATCCGATTCGAGGGGGGCTTTGCCCCCTCGAGCTCCCCCCTAGTGAGGAAGAAGGACTGCACGCGCAGCGGGGTTTATCGACACGCAGAAAGCGGCACCCGATGGGTGCCGCTTTCTCGCGGGAAAATCAATAGCCAAACAGCATGGAACGGTTGATGTCGCTGAGCTTGTGGGCACCGCACATGGCCATGGTGTCCGCCAGCTCGCTCTTCAGCTTATCCACAAAGACCTGCACGCCCTCGGCACCGCCGCCGTAGACCATGTTCACGAAGGGGCGGCCAATGAGCACCGCGTCCGCGCCCAGAGCCAGAGCCTTGAACACGTCCATGCCGGTGCGGATACCGCCGTCCACCAGAATGGTCATCTTGCCGCCCACCGCGTCGGCGATGGCGGGCAGTACCTCCGCTGTGGCGGGGCACTGATCCAGCACGCGGCCGCCGTGGTTGCTGACCACAATGCCGCTGGCACCGGCGTCCAGAGCCTTTTTCGCGCCGTTGACGGTCATGATGCCCTTGAGGATAAAGGGCTTGCCGTTCGCCAGCTTCACGATCTCCTTCAGCTCATCCACCGTCTTGCTGCCGGCGGGAGGCGTCAGATTCTTCAAGAAGGGCAGACCCGCCGCGTCAATATCCATGGCGATGGCGATGGGGTCTGCGCCGCCCACCAGAGCCACCTTCTCGCGGATCAGGTCGATGTTCCACGGCTTCACCGTGGGCACGCCGCAGCCGCCGTTTTTCTTCAGCGCACCAGCCGCCGCCTCGATAACGGCGGGGTTGGTGCCATCGCCGGTGAAGGCGGCGATGCCCGATTCGGCGCAGGCAGTGACGAGAATATCATTGTAGGTCAGATCGTCGTACTTGTCGCCGTAGTGCAGCTGCATGGCACCCACCGGCGCGGCAAACACGGGGATCGCCACCTTCTTGCCGAAGAAGTCATAGGTGGTGTCCACCGGCGCGTTTTCGCAGATGGTGTCCATGTTCACGCACAGCTCCTGCCACTTCTGGTAGTTGCGGATGAAACCGGTGCCGATGCCCTTTGCGCCGGGACCGGGAACGGTGTTCTTGCACGCCACGCCGTTGCAGACGGGACAGGACTTGCAGTAGGGACCCATGCAGGTGCGGGCGTTGGCGAGGATCTCCTGGTATGTCATAGCGTATGCCTCCTTATGTGCCGCCGGCGGCAGGCGTTCCACCATCCGGCGAAAAATATCACGATACAGCATTATTCTACGCCTGCCGCCCAAAAAAGCAACCCCCGGAACGGGGAAAAATCCCGCAACTACCATGGAAAATCTGTGCACCGCCCACAAACGTAAGCCCGATGGGTATACTCCGGTCATTAGAAATCGATAGCCAGTGAGAGGACTGCCCCGACCAGTCGGGAAAGAGGAAGCCCGACAGGGCTTCCTCTTTCATCCCTCCGCCGCAAACTGCCGGCCGGTGTGGTCGATGGTGTAGGGCGGAGGCAGGATCAGCTGGCTGATGGGCACCACCGTGTAGCCGTCGTTGATGAGGTACGACAGAATCGTAGGCAGAGCCTCCGGCGTGTGGAGCGCGGCATTGTGGAACAGCACGATGCTCCCCGGCTGCACCTTGGAGGTCACCCGCTTGCAGATGGTCTCCGCGTCGTAATCCTTCCAGTCGAGGGAGTCCACCTCCCACTGGATGGGCTCCATGCCCATGGAGCGGATGGCGGCGATGACATGGTCGTCGTACTCGCCATAGGGGCAGCGGATCAGCGTGGGTGTCACGCCGGTGGCGGCGCAAATGCGCTCGTTGCTGGCGGTCACGTCCTCAATGATCTGCTGGGTGGAAAGACCATTGTAGTGGTCGTGATGGTTGGAGTGACTCATGACCTCGTGTCCCGCGTCGTGCAGAGCCTTGACGGACTCCGGGTATTTCTCCGCCCAGTCGCCCACCACGAAAAAAGTGGTTTTCACGTTGTACCGCGCCAGAATGTCAATAAGCGTCTGCGTGTCCTCGTTGCCCCACGGTGATGTAAAAGTGCGGCAGTTCACGACTTGAAATACTCCCAAGATTCGTAAGTTTTTCGAGTTTAACCTTAAAAATTTTATCGCACGCTCGTTTTTTCGCTTTGCTCTACACGGAGCACCATACACTCACCCCTCCAGCAGAGCGCGGCAACCCTCCGGGAGCAGATAGTCGATCTCCATGCGGTTCCCCTCGTAGACGCGAATTTCCCGAATGGCGGCGGCGACTGTGGGGCGATCCAGCTCCGCCAGCTGTCCCGACGCCAGCAGCTCCTTCACCCAAGGCAAGGACAGCGGGTCATCCTGTACCGTGCCGCGCAGCTTATCCAGCTGGGCTTGCAGCGATTGCTCCTGCGCGTCATAGTCGGCGCGGCAGCGGAGGAAGTCCTCCTTGGAGATAAGCGCGTCCTGATAGTCCTCATAGGCACGCTGGCGGCGGCACTGAATACGCTGTAAAGCCGCCTCCAGCTTTTGCGGCGGTTCGCCGCGTGCAGCGGGTCGCTGCGCCGCGCCCTGCTGTGCCAGCTGACGGAGGTTTCCCACGCCGACAATGAGCCTGTTCAAATCATCCAGCACCACCTTCGCCACCATATCGTGGGCGATATAGTGCTTGCTGCACACGGATGCGCCGTACCGCTTGTATGAGCCGCAGGTGTAGAAAATTTTGCCGCCCCGTGTGGTCTTGACCATGGCTCGTCCGCAGTCGCCGCACCTGAGAAAACCCGCAAAGGGACTGACATTCTGTTGAAAATCCGGCGTGCGGGCGTTGGCGTTCAGCAGAGCTTGTACCCGCTGCCACTGATCTTTTTCGATGATCGGCTCATGGGTGCCGGATACCACTGCCCACTGAGAACGATCCTTTCGCTTCGCTTTCCCGTGCATCTGCAAACGGTCGTCCCGCCCCTGCTCCATATTCCCAATGTACATCTCGTTTTGCAAAATACGGTGGATAGTGGCATACGTCCAGTAGGTGGTGGCTTCCAGCCGGTGGTTGTTGCGGTATTTCTCGCCGGTGAGCCGCTTATACTCGCTGGGGCAGGGGATACCCTCCTCGTTCAGATGCTTGGCAATACGAATTTTTCCCATTCCATTTTCAAACAGGGTAAAGATGCGCCGCACCACCTCCGCCGCAGGCGGATCGATAACAAGACGGTTATGATTCTGCGGGTCCTTACAGTACCCATAGCTGGCAAAGGCCCCGATAAACTCGCCCCGCTGCTGCTTGGCGTGGAGGGAGCTTTTGACCTTTTGAGAAATGTCGCGGGCATACTGGGTGTTAAACAGATTCTTCAGCGGCATCATCATGTCGTAGGCACCGCGATCACTGTCGATGTTGTCCGTGACGGCGATAAACCGCACGCCGCGCTCCGGCAGCCAGCGTTCCAGGTAGCGGCCTGTCTCGATGTAATCACGGCCGAAGCGGGACAGATCCTTTACCAGCACACAGCGGATGCGCCCGCTCTCTATGTCCCGCACCATCCGCTGAAAGGCAGGGCGTTGGAAATTCGTACCGGTATAGCCGTCGTCGGCATAGCACTCCGCCATCACCAACTCGGGATGATTTTCGATATACGATTCCAGCAGCTTCCGCTGGTTGCCGATGGAATCACTCTCCATGCGGTCTCCGTCCTCCCGGGACAGGCGGCAGTACAGCGCAGTAGGCAGTGGCGGCTTCTCCATAAGCTCCCTCCTTTCCGTGGACTGCCCGCAGATATTACGCCGCCTGCGTATGGGCGCGGATCAATTCCACCACCAGAGCTTCTGCCGTCTGCTGACCGAGGAAATTACGCTTGACGGTGATGGCGGGGACAGATGTTTGCTGAGTGGCAGGCATAAACAGACCTCCTCTTCGAGAATAGTCCATCGTATGCGCGTTACGGAAACCGTATGTTTGCCGGTTGGGAACAAGATCACCACCCCCCTTGGCATGCAGACAATAAAACGCCGTGCAGGATATGAATACCCTGCACGGCGTGAAAGACCTTACGACAAAATCAAGGGGCACTACGTACTTAGAAACGGAAAGCACGGGACATGGCGGAGCCAAGCGTAAATCCCTGCGGGAGAACAGACGAAAGCCCTGCCGCCTGTTTACAGGCGGCAGGGCAGGTGCGGCATGCGATTACTCGATGGAGATGGACGTGCTGGTGGGGAGCTTCCTGACGCTCTCCTTGGGAACAAGGACAGTCAGAATACCGGACTCATACTTCGCCTTGATGTCCTCCGGCTTGATGTCGCCCACGAAGAAGCTGCGGGAGCAAGCTCCGGCGTAACGCTCCTGACGCAGAATGCGACCCTTCTTATCCTCATCATCCTTGTCCAGACCCTTCTGGGCACTGATGGACAGATAGCCGTCCTTCATGTCCACGCTGATCTCATCCTTCTTGAAGCCGGGCAGCTCCACCGCGAAGCGATAGCCCTTGGCGTCGTCGGTTTCGCGGATGTCGGTCTTCATCAGATTTCTTGCGTGCTTACCGAACAGAGGGTTGTGGCTCCCAAAGAAGCCGTTACCAAAAATCTCATCGAACATATTTTCACCATAAATGCTGGGTACCATAAAAATGCCTCCAATCAATTTATTGTCGTACAAGCTTTTTATATGTGAACGCACCGGCGCGAAAACCGCGCCCGCACGCAGCACACGCGTTACAGATCCTTTGTCTTGGCTATGCAGGCAAAGGCGATGCAGCTAACGCCCTCCAGCAAGAACACGATACCCACCGTTACGCCCACGGCCGCCACGCTGACCCACGGATCCATCATGCACACGAAGCCAGCCGCCATCAGCAGGATGCTAAGTGCCAAAATCCAGCCCCAAGAGCGAACGCCCAGCGCGCGCAGATCCAACGCTCCCACGAACCGGGAGATGCCGGAGAACAGCAGCCACAGCGTGAACAGGAACGGCAGCGACAACAGGGTGAACCACTGGTTGAACAGCAGAAACAGCGACAGGATCACCGTCAGCACGCCGTCCAGCAACAGCCAGCCGGAGCCGAGCACTACGCTGCACGCCCGTGCGGACACCACGATCTCAATGATGCCGGATACCAGCATAAAGAGACCCAGCAGCAGTCCTGCGGAGAGAACGGCTACGCCTTGATTGCACAAGCAGTAGATACCGGCAGCCACCAGAAGCACACCCGCCACAATATTCAAAATGCGGAAGGACTTTTCTTGCATAACGCTCACTCTTTCTTAGTTCTTATCTGATTCATGCTTATAGTCTATTCTTTTCTCTTGAAAAAACAATGGGACAGGGGTACAATAAAGAAAAAGTGTTTTGTGCTCATAGCACAAAACGAGAAGGGAGAAACAGCTATGGAAAAGGAGTGGACTGACCGGGTAGACACGCTGCTGTCGGAGTTCTTTTTGCAGGACGATCTGCAGCAGCTGACGCTGGACACAGGGATGCTGCTGCGGTGCCCCCTGCTGGTGCTGGACGATACGTTCCATGTCAGAGCGCACTTCCTGCCGCCGTCCTTCTCGGACGGGCTTTTCCGGGAGGCTGTGCGCTGCGGAGAGATCACCTATGAGGCGGGGGCACTCATCAGCAAGAGCCCCGCACTCTCCGGCGGGGCGGCGGACTATATCAAGCTGGAGGACAGCATATATCCGCGGCGTTTTGTGCCGCTGGTCAGCGCAGGCGTCCGGCTGGGCTATTTGGTCTGTGTGGACGAGGACGGGCATTTGCGGGAGATCCCAGCGAAGGTGTGGCAGACGGTGGAGCGGATACTGGCAAAGCAGATGTTCGTGGAGACCAGCCGGCAGGACAGACCTTTCGAAACGGCACAGGATATTCTGATGCACCTGCTGGATGGCGGGTTTCCGTCTGCACCGTATTTCCGGCTTCAGACCGCCGGTACCTATCTCGCAGATTTCCACCCCGCCGCCTTCGCACTGATCGACCTGACCGCCTATCACAACCGGTACTTAGGCAAACGGCACTTAAAGGACGAGATCAATATGCGGTTTCCCGATGCACACGCCTTTGTGCACCGGGGAGATGTGTTCCTGTTTCTGCACGGGAACGGAGACGAGGACATTTTTTCTGAGTTGGTGCAGGAGTTTCAACTGAAGGTGGTCATATCGGAGGGCGTGGACGATCTGTTTGCGCTCCCGGAGCTCTACCGCACGGCGCACGAGGCACTGGAGTTGATGCGAGATGAGCGGTTTCATGGCGGCAGCGTCTACACGGTGGCGCAGCTGCGTACACCGCTGCTGCTGAAAAATCTGGAGGAACGGGGCGACCTGGTCGCCCAGAGGGTTCAGCGGCTTGCGGCGTGTGACAGGGAAAAGGGTACGCAGTACTGCGAGACGCTGTACCATTACCTCACGTGCAGCCGGTCGCTGAAAAAGACCTGCGACGCGCTCTTTACCCATCGGAACACCGTGCTCTACCGCATTCACCGGATGCAGGAGGAATTTCAGCTTCCCTTGGAGGAGCCGTCGGCTCTTGCGGATCTGCTGTTGAGCGTATCGCTTGTCCTGTTTCGCTGGAGGGGACCGGACTTTTTCCTCCGCACGGAGGAACCACACGAAAGCGCGGAGTAGGGCAAGAACGAGGCGTAAAATAACAGGAGTGGAGCCATGCGGCTCCACTCCTGTTATTCTTGCAACCTTGCAGCTGCCCTTATTTCTTCTCCGCGCGAGCCATGGCTGCGATGTCGCCCACACCGTCCAGCACGATGCTGGGACGGTAGGCGTAGGTCTTGAGCGTCTCCCGCGTGGAAACGCCGGAGAGCAAAATAGAGACATTTCGTAATTGCGGTCTAAATCTGTTTTATGAACATCTTCCTATACCCCAATGCTTCGTATTCTGGTATAATGCACCACAGGAGATACAGACAACAAGCAGCAAAGGAGGCGCGGCACTCGTGTTCTTTCAATATGGCGAGCGTGAAACAGCTTATTTAGCAGGACGGGACAAACGTCTCGGGCAGGCGATAGAAAAAATCGGGCATATCGACCGCGAAGTGGATTCGGATATTTTTTCCGCCATTGTGCATCATATCCTCGGACAGCAGATTTCGACGGCGGCACAAGCGACCGTCTGGAACAGGCTGTTGTATACGGTTGGGTCGGTTTCGGCGGATTCTTTGACCGCGTTGGGACGGGAACGCCTCCAGCAAGTCGGAACGACCTATAAAAAGGCGGATTACATTTTAGATCTCGCGGAGCAGGTGCGGCGCGGCACGTTGGATCCGGAGCAGCTTTGGAGCCTGAGCGACGAGGACGTCATTCGCGAGCTGACCAAACTCAAAGGCGTGGGAGTGTGGACGGCGGAAATGATTCTGATATTCTGTATGCAACGCCCGAATGTTCTGAGCTTTGGTGACCTTGCCATCCTGCGCGGAATGCGAATGCTCTACCGCCACCGGCAAATCGACAGGGTCAGGTTTGAGCGTTACCGAAAGCGTTACGCGCCTTACGGAACCGTTGCAAGCCTTTATCTCTGGGCAATCGCCGGCGGCGCGATTCCGGAATTGACAGACCCTCCCGTGGGAAAATAAGCAGGCTCTGCCATGCGTGGTGCCGTCCCCGAGCGGGGAGCGGCGGAACCCTTGCCGTCCCCCATTTTCATGCGCTGCATGAAAGTTCTTTCTTGACGCAGAGCGGCTTTTGTACTATGTTATACATGAAATTGTACCATATTATCATAAGGAATAAGGAGGAATTTCCATGTCCGCATTGAGATCCCATGTGCGTCTCGGCAAAAAGACGCCCTTGAGTCAGCAGGAGCTCCATCAGCTTGACGCCTATTGGCGTGCTGCCAACTATCTGACCGCCTGCCAGCTCTATCTGCTGGACAACCCCCTGCTGGAGCGTCCCCTCGTCAAGAGCGACATCAAGCAGACCGTGGTGGGGCACTGGGGCACCTGCCCCGGGCAGAACTTCATCTATACGCACCTCGACCGGGTCATCAAGCGCGATGATCTGGACATGATCTATCTCTCCGGTCCCGGCCACGGCGGCAACGCCATGGTGGCGCAGGACTGGCTGGACGGCAGCTACACGGAGATCTATCCCAACATCACCCGGGACAAGGAGGGTATGCAGAAGCTCTTTAAGAGGTTCTCCTTCCCCGGCGGTATTCCCAGCCATGTAGCACCGGAGACCCCCGGCTCTATCCACGAGGGCGGTGAGCTGGGCTACTCCTTAGCCCACGCCTTCGGCGCGGTGGCGGATAACCCCGAGCTGATCGCCGCCTGCGTGGTGGGCGACGGCGAGGCGGAAACCGGCCCGCTGGCCACCTCATGGCACGGCAACAAGTTCGTCAACCCCATTACCGACGGCGCAGTGCTGCCCATTCTGCACCTCAACGGCTTCAAGATCGCCAATCCCACCATCTTCTCCCGCATGAGCCACGAGGAGGTGGAGTGCTTCTTCCTGGGCTGCGGCTGGAAGCCCTACTTTGTGGAGGGCAGCGACCCCATGACCATGCACCAGCAGATGGCGTCCGTTCTCGACGCGGTGATCCGGGAGATCAAGCGCATCCAGCGGGAGGCGCGGAAGCGCGGTGAAGCCAAGCGTCCCCGCTGGCCCATGATCGTGCTGCGTACCCCCAAGGGCTGGACGGGCCCCAAGGAGGTGGACGGGCTGCCGGTGGAGGATTGCTGGCGCGCCCATCAGGTGCCCATCTCCATGGGTGCGGACACGGAAAAGCACCTTGCCCAGCTGGAAACATGGCTGCGCTCTTATAAGCCGGAGGAGCTGTTCAACGCCGACGGTACGCCCGTGGAGCTGGTAGCGTCCTTCCCCCCTGCGGGCAATCGACGCATGGGTGCAAACCCACACGCCAACGGCGGTCTGCTGCTGCGGGATCTGCGTACTCCCGATTTCCGGGACTATGCCGTGGATGTCAAGACCCCCGGCTCCGTGGAGGCGCAGGATATGTATGTTCTCGGCACCTATGTCCGGGATGTGATGAAGCTGAACATGGACGCCCGGAACTTCCGCATTTTCGCGCCGGACGAGACGGCGTCCAACCGCTTGCAGGCTGTTTTCGACGTGACCGGCCGCCGCTTCCTCGACCAGCAGATCCCCGGCATTGACGACCACCTGGACCCCGACGGGCGGGTGATGGACTCCATGCTCTCCGAGCATTTCTGCGAGGGCTTTTTGGAGGGTTATCTGCTCACCGGACGCCACGGCTTCTTTGACAGCTACGAGGCGTTCATCCGCATCGTGGACTCCATGTTTGCCCAGCACGCCAAGTGGCTGAAGATGTGCAGCGAGCTGCCCTGGCGGCACGACATCGCCTCCCTCAACTATATCCTCACCTCCAATGTGTGGCAGCAGGATCACAACGGCTTCACCCACCAGGACCCCGGCTTCCTCGACCATGTGGCCAACAAGAAAGCGGATGTGGTGCGGATGTATCTGCCGCCGGATGCCAACTGCCTGCTGAGCTGCTTTGACCACTGCATCAAGAGCCGCAACTATGTGAATGTCATCGTGGCCAGCAAGCACCCCCGTCAGCAGTGGCTGACCATGGAGCAGGCGGTGAAGCACTGCACACAGGGCATCGGCATCTGGAGCTGGGCCTCCAACGATCAGGGCGAGGAGCCGGATGTGGTCATGGCCTGCTGCGGCGACACACCCACGCTGGAAACGCTGGCTGCCGTCAGCATTCTGCGTAAGGAGCTGCCGGAGCTGAAGATCCGCGTGGTAAATGTGGTGGATCTGATGAAGCTCCAGCCCCACACAGAGCATCCCCACGGTCTGACCGACGAGGAATATGACGGTCTGTTCACCAAGGATAAGCCCATTATCTTCGCCTATCACGGGTATCCTACCCTTGTCCACGAGTTGACCTATCGCCGCCACAACAGAAATCTCCATGTCCGCGGCTATAAGGAGGAGGGCACCATCACCACGCCCTTCGATATGCGGGTCCTCAACGACATTGACCGGTTTGATCTGGTCATCGACACGGTACGCCGTCTGCCGCAGCTGGGCAATCGCGGCGCATACCTCGTCCAGAAGATGCAGGATAAGCTGGTGGAGCATCGCCAGTACATCCGCGACAACGGTGTGGATCTGCCCGAGATCCGCAGCTGGAAGTGGGATGAAGGACTGAACACCGTGGAATAAAAGATTCAAAGAAGTAAGAAGTAAGGGAACCCCCGGCAGAGCCGGGGGTTCCCTTTTGTGTCCCAAAGATCCCTCCGGGAGTGTGTCTCCCGGAGGAATAGGAAGTATAGCAGAATCAGTTCTTCGTGTGGATGGCGCGCTTTTCGGCGTTCAGTGCAGCCTCGCGCATGGTCTCTGTAACGGTGGGGTGGGAGTGGATGGTGTCGATGATCTCATCCAGCGTCATTTCCCCCTCAATGGCCAGTGCACCCTCGGCGATCAGGTCGGTGGCACGGGGCCCGATGATGTGCATGCCCAGGATCTCGCCGTACTCGGCACCGGCGATGATCTTCACCAGACCCTCGCCGCCGTTGAGGATCAGAGCTTTGCCATTGGCACTCATGGGGAACTTACCCACCTTGTAGGCAATGCCCTGCGCTTTGCACTGTTCCTCAGTCAGACCCACGGAGGCGGTCTCCGGCTCCATGTACACGCAGGTGGGGTTCGTCTTTTCGCAGTAGTGCGCTTCGTGACCGCAGATATTCTCCGCCGCCACCTCGCCCATGGCGGAGGCGGTGTGCGCCAACTGGGCATAATAGAAGACAAAGAAAGCTGCAAAATCGCCGGCAAGGTGATTTTGCAGCTTTTCCCTGATGCGTATTTAATGAAGATAAGCGTATCCCCCAGGCATTTATCGCCCTGTCCTGCTCTCGTTCGCGGCATCTGTGCCGCACTTTCCCCTCACCCCACGCGGCGTCAAAGCTGATGGCGCACACCTTCTGCGCCCGCTCCACGGAGTAGATGGGCAGCTGCCGCGTGGTGGCGGCGGTGCTGACGGCGGCGGGATAGTTCACCGCGTAGAAAACCGCAGCAGCGGCAAGCAGTGCCGCGCCGCCCACCATGTACCACCGCCGCAGCAGAAGTATCCGTATCTTCTTCATATCGAGTTCGCCCCTTTCTGCCACAACCTATGCGGAGGCGGCGTAGAAAAGAAGCGGCGAGACAGAACCCCCGAAAAACCGCTTTTTGCTGGACTTGCCCCGTAAAATCCTGTTCAATGTAGCGGGCAACAAGAGCCTCGGCTGCGGCAGTGCGAGAAAACTTTCCCCGGAGGTCGAAGTACGGTTATAGACCTCCATTTTCAGAAAACGCGGACATAGCAAGGGCGTCGCCGTCGGCGACGCCCCTGCTATATCTGTCTCCACCCGTTTTCACGCCCCACGGCACCGGGCTTACTCGGAGTTCTCCGCCACCCACGTCCGCACATAGTCTACGAACAGCCGTGTGGAGTTGGAGAGTGCCTTCTTGTCCTTCACCCCGATGCCGATGGTGCGGTAGAAGTGCAGCGGCGCGCGGCAGACCTTGATGGGCGTGGGGCTGTGGCGCACCATCAGCTCCGGCAGCAGGCTGATGCCCAGCCCCTCCGATACCATCGCCAGGATCGTTCTGTCCTCCCGCGCGATGTATTTCACGTTGGGGCGTATGCCCATCTCGTCGAACGCCGCCATGATCTCGTAGTCGTCGCCCTCCTCCAGTTGAATAAACGGTTCCTCCGCCAGCGCAGACACAGGGAACGGGTCGCAGTCGGCATAGGGATGATCCCAGGGTACGATGACCTGCAATTCGTCTCTGTGCAGCTGATACGTCTGCAATCGCTTCACCGACGGCAGCCGCAGAAAGCCGCAGTCCACCGCACCGCTGGCGATCCAGCTTTCGATCTGGTCGTAGAAGTCGCCGGTGACCACCTCGAACTCGATGTTGGGGTACAGCTGCCCGAAGCTCTTGAGGATGCGGGGCAGCCACTGTGCCGACACGCTGGAAAACGTGGCGATCTTCACCAGCCCGCTGTCCATGTCCTTCAAGCCCTCCACCGTCTGCATGAGGGCGTGGTGGGCACTGCACAGCTTTTCGATCTTGGGCAGCACCGCCCGTCCGTCCGCCGTCAGCACTACGCCGCCCCGGTTGCGGCTCAAAAGCGTCACGCCCAGCTCGCTTTCCAGCGAATTGATGGCGTGGCTGATGCCGGACTGGGTGAAGCTCAGTGCCTCCGCCGCCTTGGAAAAGCTGCCGCAGGCGACGACCTTCAAAAACACCTGATACTTGGAAATACTCATAGCGCACCGTCCTTTGTCCACTATTCTACTATACAACTGCTCATGCTTTCAAGAACAAATATGCGCTTTACAAATATTTTCCCGTCTGGTATGATGGCACCATAGTTCAGTCGAACCATACGACTTTTCTTTTCCATGAGGTTTTCCTCAAAACGCCTCCGGCTGCGATTGGGTACCGCAGCCGGGGGCGTCTTTTTCTGCCCTCTGCGTGTCGATAAACCCCACTGCGCGTGCAGTCTTTCTTTCTCACAGGGGGAGCTCGAGGGGGCAAAGCCCGCCTCGAATCGGATCAAATGCCGCGCTAAGCCTTGCTCTGCAAGGCGTGCGTGGAGCGAAGCGAGTATTTTCGTGCCGCTTCGCGGCACAAAAATACCGGCATTATTGCAGGCTGTCGAGAAAAGCCAGCGGCTTTTTCGACAGCCTGAGGGCAGCACCCCACGGCTTCGCCGTGGGGTGCTGCCCTTGTTATGGAGGAAATCAGCCTTTCGCCTGCGTTATCTCAAGCCAACAGCAGCTTGTCGTCGGCGGCGTCGGTGCCGCCCGCCTCGGAGAACAGTGCCAGCAGATCGGGCACGGTGAGCTTCTGCTTTTCCCAGCCGCATATATCCAGCACCACCCGTCCCGCGTCCATCATAATAAGACGGTTGCCGTGGGCGATGGCGTCCTTCATGTTGTGGGTCACCATCATGGTGGTCAGCCCGTTCTCCTCCACGATGCGGTCGGAAAGCTCCAGCACCTTGGCGGCGGTCTTGGGGTCGAGAGCCGCCGTATGCTCATCCAGCAGCAGCAGCTTCGGCTTTTTCAGCGATGCCATCAGCAGCGTCAGAGCCTGCCGCTGCCCGCCGGAGAGAAGCCCCACCTTGGCGGTCAGGCGATCCTCCAGCCCCAGCCCCAGAGGAGATAGCAGCTCGCGATACCGCTCCCGCTCCTCGTGGGAAATGCCCCACTTGAAGGTGCGGCGGCTGCCGCGCCGTGCCGCCAACGCCAGATTTTCCTCGATCCACATATCCCCGGCGGTGCCCATCATGGGATCCTGAAACACGCGCCCAAGGTCGGCGGCGCGCCGGTGCTCCGGCTTGCGGGTGATGTCCTCCCCGTCCAGCAGGATGGAGCCGCTGTCCACGGTGAGCGTCCCGGCGACGGCGTTGAGCATGGTGGACTTTCCCGCGCCGTTGCCGCCGATGACGGTGACGAAATCGCCGTCATGGAGCGTCAGCGACAGGTCGTTCAGTGCGGTTTTCGCGTTGACGGTGCCGGGGAAGAAGGTTTTGGAAATATGTTTTAATTCAAGCATGAACGTTGCCTCCCTTGTGTGTGATTTTTCCCTTGAGATGGGGTACAGCCAAAAATACAGCCACGATAGCGGCGGACAGCAGCTTCAGATCGTTGGTGTTCAGCCCCAGCTGCAAAACGACCTGCAAAACAAGATAGTAGACGATGGCACCGAAGGACACCGCCAGCAGCCTGAGTCCGAAGTTGTGGAACACCCGCCCCAGCAGGCTCTCGCCGATGATGACGGCGGCAAGCCCGATGACGATGGCGCCGCGCCCCATGTTCACATCCGCCGACCCTTGGTACTGACTCAAAAGCGCGCCGGAGAGAGCCACAATGCCGTTGGAGAGGGCGAGCCCCACCACCACGTTCCGCTGTGTGTTGATGCCCTGCGCCCGCGCCATGCGGGCGTTGGCACCGGTGGCGCGTATGCCGCAGCCGATCTCCGTGCCGAAGAACCAGTACAGCGCGCCGATGAGCAGCGCGGTGATGACCAGCAGCAGCGGCATGGGGTTTTCCAAGCTCAGCTCCCGCACGAACCGCTGGGACACGACCAGATCAAATTTGTCCACGCTGATGGCTTGGTTCGACTTTCCACCCATGATCCGCAGATTCACGGAGTAGAGTGCCAGCTGCGTCAGAATACCGGCGAGGATGGCGGGTATGCCGCAGCGGGTGTGGAGCACGCCGGTGACAAGCCCCGCCGCCGCGCCGCACACGGCGGCGCACAGCACCGCCAGCCACGGATTCACGCCGGCGCGGATCAGCATTACGCAGGCGGCACCGCCCAGAGCCAGCGTGCCGTCCACCGTCAGGTCGGCAACATCCAGAATACGGTACGTGATGTAAACGCCAATGGCCATCAGACCCCAGATCAGACCTTGGGTCACGGCACCCGGCAGGGAGTTGAGAAGCGAAGTGAGTATCATGTCGTTTTTTTCCTTCCTTTTACGAGACGTGATAGGCTCTGCCACAAAGCGGCAGGCAGGTGTCCCCTTGTGGCAAAGCCCATCTGCATCCGGAAGGGGAGCGACCCCTTCCGGATGCAGGAGAGGCATCAGCCTTCGATGGCGGTGTAGCCCTCCAGCGGGGTGATATTCAGCTTTTCGCACATAGCGGCGTTGTACTTGGGAGTGGCAGGCGCGTACTCAATGGGCGTGGTGGAGATGTCCGCCTCGCCCTTGAGGATCTTGGCGGCCATCTTGCCGGTGGTCGCGCCCAGATCGTAGTAGCTGATGGACAGGGTGCACACGCCGCAGCCGGCGCACAGACCCTCCTCACCACACACGGCGGGCACACCGGCGGCAGTGAGGATGTTGCCGATGCTCTCGGTGTTGTTGGCGGCGGTGTTGTCCGTGGGTATGTAGATCACGTCGCTGGCAGCGGCGGCCTTCTCCGTAACAGCCGCCAGATCGTTGGAGTCGGTGAAGGCGAACTCGGTGCAGGTAAGCCCCTTAGCGGTCAGAGCCTTGTTGATCTCGTCCACCTGATAGCGGGAGTTAGGCTCGGCGGAGCAGAACAGCAGCCCCACGTTCTTTGCCTCCGGGAACCACTCCACCAGCATGTCCGCCTGCTTGCTCAGATCGGCGAGGTCGGAGGTGCCGGAGATGTTGCCGCCCACGGTGCCGTCAAAATCGTCCAGATCCAGTGCCACACCGTATGCGGTCACGGCAGTGCCCAGAATGGGTACCTCGGAGGTGGCGGAGGCGGCGGCGGTCAGCGCGGGCGTGGCGTTTGCCATGATCAGATCCACGTCGGCGGACAGGAAGCCGTTGATAATGGTGGAACAGTTGTTGCTCTCACCGGAGGCATTCTGCACGTTGATTTCCACATCGTCGCCCAGCTCCTCCTTCAGCGCGTCCACGAAGCCCTGGGTGGCGGCGTCCAGAGCCGGGTGCTGCGCCAGCTGGCACACGCCCACGCGATAGGAGACCTGCTTGGTGGTATCACCGGCGGTATCACCGGTGTTGTCGGGTGTATCGGTCTTGCCGCAGGCGGTGATGCTCAGAGCCATCGCCAGCGCAAGAAACAGTGTAAACAGCTTTTTCATAGTGTTTCTCCTTTTCTCAATAAAAAATTGAAAGCCCTGTTCCGGGTGGAACAGAGCTTTTGCAAACAAATTCGTCGCGCCTACGCCCTATGCACTGCCGGAAGATTCATTTTTGCACAGCAAAAATAGCCCTCAAAATAGAAGGCGGCATAGACACGGTAGGAGCCCATCACGGACTGGATATTCTTGCGGCTCATCGTCTTTTCCATGGTGTGCTCCTTTCCCGCTGCCCGGCAGCGATCTTGTTGTCTGTGACTTTAACACTTTTAACGGCAAAAGTAAATGGTCGTTTTATACAAAATTCAGCCCATATTCTCCCGTTTCTCTGTCACGCCCGCCGCCAAGGGAATACCGCCACGCGCCCTGCGGCGAGAGCACCCAAGCGCAGAGATCCCCCCTCCGACGTTTATTCACGAATCGTCTACGTGCTGTACGAAGTTCAAACCGACAAAAACCCCAAGGTTCAGATAAAATGGTCGAAAAGACCGTCGGTTTTTGTGCATTACGCAGAAAAACAGTTGCTTTTACAAATCGGGCTGACATTTTTGAAAGAAGTGGTATAATTAACCTATGTCGTAAAAGAAACACCCGTGGGTGTTTCCCGTTTCCACAACGTGGAAACGATTGCATCTGATACCCAATATACCGAATATGAAAAAGGAGACGAGGACGAATGAAGAAGGTCACGAGTATCTTAATGGCGTTCGTGCTGATGCTCACGCTGATCCCCACCGCATGGGCAGAGGGGGAGAGCGTAGGCACAGGCACAGGTGTTGCAATGATTGGCGATGCCACCTACGAGACTCTGGCTGACGCAGTGGCAAAGGCTGACAATGGTGCAACTATCAAGCTGCTGAAGGACACGGCAGAGGATATTACCATCCTTGCCGGGAAGACCATCACCATTGACTTGAATGGTAAGAAGATTACGAACAAGAGTGCGGATACGATTACCGTGGAAAAGGGCGCTGCGCTGACCATCAATGGCACCGGTACTGTTGATAACGTGACCCATGGTAAGGCTGCTATTGTGAATGGCGGTACGGTTGTCTTGAACGGCGGTCTGTATACACGTAGCAAGGAAGATATGGAGAATAATAAGGACACGGGTGGAAAGAACAGTTACTATACCATTCTGAACGACAACGGCGGTGTGATGACTATTAACGCAGGCGTTGAGGTAAAGAATATTGGGCATTTCTCCAGCATGATCCGTAATGGAGGAACGACTGCATCTACTTTGACTATCAATGGCGGCACATTCAGCGGCGGCATTAACACGGTTAAAAATGACGGAGCTGGTACACTGACGATTAACGGTGGTGATTTTTCCAACACAACCCAGTTTGTCGTTATGAACTGGCACAAGGCTACGATCAATGGTGGTTCCTTCAAAGCTCAGCCTGCGGCAGAGGCCGTGTTGTTTACCTCTGCGTATGGAAAAGATGCAGAAGTGCTGGGTGAACTGACCATCAATAACGGAAATTTCGAATGTGCGAATAAAACGCAAAGTCTGATTCAAGACTATTATGATACGGACAATACGGGTACAGCAACCATCACCGGCGGCACGTTCAACACCAACCCCAAGGACTACGTCCCCGCGGCAGACTACACCGTGGCGAAGGCTGCGAGTGGTCTCTACACCGTTTCCGCTAAGGACAAGAACAAGGACGGCACCGGTGAGAACACCAGTGCTGTGAAGCTGGAAGTTCCCACCACCTCTGATACTGTTATCGACACGACTGTTAATAAAAACGACATCGAGACGAACAAGGAGCTGACAGTCACCAACGGCAAGACCGCCGTGACCATCAACCAAGTGGGCGTGAACGAAATCGGGGCTATTAACTTGAAGCTGGACATCAAGGCGGACAGCAAGACGCCCGAAAGCGCGAACACTGCGGCGTACAACAAGGCGATGGCCGGTAAGGACGCCAACTCTGCGGTCGTTGTGAACATCAGCCTGACCAACGGTGCCAGCAATGTGTTTACGACGAATGTGGCCAATGCGTATGCCCTCGTCACCGTCCCCTACTCCACGGATAAGGCGGATAAGCTGACCGTTTACTACTTGAACGGCAGCGATGCCACGGCTCTGACCAAGGTGGCTGACGCGGCGGATTCCAGCGCGGCTTTGAATACCTTCAGCTATGATGCGGCGAACAAGCTCATCACCCTGAAGCTGCCGCACTTCTCCGAGTACCTGATCTCCACCACTGCCACCAGATCCGTCGTCCATCACTACGGCGGCAGCAGCACCACCACGACCACCGGCACCAAGACCAATTCCCCCACCACCTTCGATGCCGGCGTAGGTATCTATGCTGTCAGCGCGATCCTGTCTGTTACCGGTATGGCTTGGGTCGGTACTAAGCAGCGCAAGCACTAAATGAAAATGTAAGCACCGATGTTCTGTGACACCGGCGCACGAAAAACTGCCCCCGGCGCAACTCGCGCCGGGGGTGTTTTTTGTCCGGCTGCGGTGGGGGATGTTCCGTTTTGAGAAGGACGAAGCGGACGCTGTATACGTGCAGCGTCATATTGAAATCTGTACGGTACATTACCTTGATGTTCAAGTTGGACAATGGTATACTTGGCACAAGGAAAGGGTGATGGACATGACCGTGACGGAGCGGATCGCCGCACTGCGGCGAAAAATAGATAATTCCGGCATAGACGCTTGCCTTATCGTTACAGACGACTTCCACGGCTCGGAGTACGTGGGCGCGTATTTCAAAACGCGCGCGTTCTTCTCCGGGTTCACCGGGTCGGCGGGGTCGCTGCTGGTGACGGCAGAGGAGGCGTACCTGTGGACGGACGGGCGGTACTTCTTGCAGGCGGAGCAGCAGCTGCGCGGCAGCGGTATACAGCTGATGCGCGCCGGTCAGCCGGGGGTGCCCACGCTGTCGGCGTTTCTGGCGGAGAAGATGGCGGCGGGCGGGACGCTGGGCTTCGACGGGCGCACCGTCAGCACCCAGCTGTACCGGAGATTAGAGAAGGCGTTGGCGGAGAAAAACGTCCGCCTGGAGGGGGGCTTCGACCCGGCGGAGGGCATTTGGACAGACCGTCCGGGGCTGTCCGCCGAGGCGGTGTGGGCGTTCCACAGCGGCGTGACGCGGCGGGAAAAGCTGGAGCTGCTGCGGGGCGACATGGCGAAAGCACAGGCAGATCATCTGTTGCTGACCGATTTGACGGATGTGGCGTGGACGCTGGAGCTGCGGGGCGGCGACGTGGCGTGTACGCCGGTGTTTCTGGGGTTTCTGCTGATCGGGCGGGAGAGGGCGGTGCTGTGCGCGCAGGAGCGGGCGTTCTCCGCCGCTGTGAGGGAGGAGCTGGCGGCGGACGGCGTGACGATGCAGCCGTATGAGGACATATACCGCGTGCTCGCCGCGCTGCCCCAAGGGGCGCGGGTCATGGCGGACGAGTCCACCGCCAACAGCCGCATTGCCCACGCACTCGCCCACACGGAATGGCAGGCGGTACGCAGTCCCGCCTCGGTGCGGAAGGCGGTGAAATCCGCCGGAGAGCAGGAGGGGTTCCGGGCGGCGCATTTGCAGGACGGAGCGGCGTTGTGCCGGTTTTTGTGCCGGGTGAAAAAGCACCCGGAGGCGTTCACGGAGGTGTCCGCCGGGGAGCTGCTGCACCGCCTGCGGGCGGAGGGCGCGGACTTCGTGGAGGACAGCTTTGACACCATCGCCGCCTACGGCGCGCACGGTGCCGTGGTACACTACTCCGCCACGGCGGAGACGGACGTGCCCTTGCAGCGGCGGGGGCTGCTGCTGTTGGACAGCGGCGGGCACTATCGCTGCGGCACCACGGATGTGACGCGTACATTCGCGCTGGGGGACATCACGGCGCGGGAGCGGCAGATGGCTACGCTGGTGCTGCGGGGACATATCCAGCTTGCCATGGCGCGGTTCCCCAAGGGGGTGTGCGGCGAGAATCTGGACGCGCTGGCGCGGATGCCCCTGTGGCGGGAGGGACTGGATTTCGACCACGGCACGGGACACGGCGTAGGGTGCGTGCTGAGCGTACACGAGTCGCCGCCGTCCTTCCGCTGGCGCATAGGCGAGGGGGCGACCCACCCGGCGTTGGAGGCGGGCATGGTCATCTCCGATGAGCCGGGGTACTACGAGGCGGGAGCCTTCGGCATACGGCACGAGAATCTGCTGCTGGTGCAGGAGGCGGAGCAGGAGGGATTCCTGCGGTTTGAGGTGCTGACGCTGGTGCCCTTTGACCGGGACGCGCTGGACGCGGAGCTGCTGTCGCCGGAGGAAAGGGCGTGGCTGAACGCGTACCACAGGCGGGTGCGGGAGCAGATCGCGCCGTTGGTGGACGCGGAGACGCGGGAGTGGCTGGCGGGTGCCGCCGCAGAGATATAAGGAAAAGCAGGAGCAAAGCGACGTGGGAATCCGTTTCCCCACGTTCTCTCTCGTTATGGAGGTAGAAGCAGAGACTCCTACCGTGGCAAGGGGCAGCGGCAGCGAAGCGGTAGCGGAAAACTGTGGTGGCACAGTCCTTTTGACCGACAACGGGACACGGGAAAGGCATTTGCGAGAGAAACATAAAGCAAATTCGCGGTGGGGTACTTTTGTCACCAGTGACAAAAGTGCACCGCCGTAGGCAACACACAAAAGACCCCTGCAGGGCGACGGGGTTCAATGAGTAATGAATGATGAATAGTGAAGAATTGGGGAGGAGAAAGAGGGAGCGAAGGAGGGGAGAGGGGTAAAGGGAAAGTAAAGGGGAGGTAAGGGAGAGGTAAAGGGGAGGGGGAAAAATGTGCGGAGCCATGAGAATTTTTATATAACAGTGAAGTTTTTTCTATCGCTTTTTGTAAAATCGGACGATACAATGGGGTTACAGTGGCGAGGTGAGGGAATACTCACTTTGACCATACAATCTTAAGGAGGAACTAAGATGAAAAAGACACTTGCTATTCTCCTGTCCGCCGTGATGGTGCTGGCTCTGCTGGCCGGCTGCGGCGACAAGAATAACGACAAGGGCGGCGACGCCGGCAACACCGACGCTTCCACGCTGGACGTGGGTGTGTTCTACTACGATTTTTCCGATGTGTATATCTCCAGCGTCCGTAACTCCATGGACAGCCAGTTCAAGGCTCTGGGCATCAAGTACACCAACTACGACGGTGGCAGCAACCAGGCCCAGCAGACTGACCAGATCAACACCGCTATCGCCAACGGCGCGAACCTGCTGATCGTCAACATCGTGGAGACTTCCTCTCCCGACGCCGCGCAGAACGCTGCCGACGCCGCCAAGGCTGCCGGTATCCCCATCATCTTCTTCAACCGCGAGGTGGCTGACGAAGTGGTGAACAGCTATGAGAAGTGCGCTTTCGTGGGCACCAACGCCCCCGAGGCAGGTCACATGCAGGGTCAGATGATCGGCGAGTATCTGGTTGCCAACTTCGACACCGTTGACCTGAACGGCGACGGCAAGATCTCCTACGTGATGTTCAAGGGTCAGGAGGGCAACGCTGAGGCCGAGGCCCGCACCCAGTTCGGCGTCGAGGACGCCAACGCTGTTCTGACCGCTGCCGGCAAGCCCGAGCTGGTCTACTACAACGCTTCCGCTACCGACAAGTATCTCGTTGACCAGGGCGGCAAGTGGTCCGCACAGGCTGCCAACGACTACATGGCTACCATCCTGCCCGAGTACTCCGAGGCCAACGGCAACATGGTCGAGCTGATCATCTGCAACAATGACGGCATGGCCGAGGGCGCAGTCTCCGCTTTGCAGGGCGCAGGCTACAACACCGGCGACGGCAGCAAGACCATCCCCGTGTTCGGCGTGGACGCCACCGATTCCGCCAAGCAGCTCATCAACGAGGGCAAGATGACCGGTACCATCAAGCAGGATGCCGAGGGTATGGCCTCCACCATCCTGAACCTGGTCAGCAGCGTCAACGGCGGCGGCAACCTGATGGACAACACTGCTTCCTTCAACGTGGACGAGGGTGTTGCCAAGATCCGTGTGCCTTACGCTACCTACACCGGCGAGTAAGCAGAGAGCTTTCGCCCCAAGGTAAAGCAGCAAGGAAGAGCGGGGCTGTCGAACCGACAGCCCCGCTTTATCACTGACGCGGCTCGGTGGGAGCCGCTTTGAAATGCGGCGGCGCGCTGTGCAGGCGCGCCGGATGCGAAAATCACGCAGATAGGAGGTAAACGCATATGGAGCAGCCGGCATTGCTGGAAATGCGGAATATCACGAAGGAATTCCCGGGTGTGAAGGCACTGGATGGCGTTTCGCTCACTGTCCGTCCCGGCACCGTCCATGCGCTGATGGGCGAGAACGGCGCAGGTAAATCCACGCTGATGAAGTGCCTCTTTGGTATCTATGCCAAGGATAGCGGCAGCATCTCCCTGGACGGCAGGGAAGTGGATTTCAAGAACTCACGAGAGGCACTGGAAAACGGCGTTGCCATGGTCCACCAGGAGCTGAACCAGGCGTTGACACGCAGCGTCATGGACAACCTGTGGCTGGGCCGCTACCCCAAGGTGGGCGGCATTATGGTCAGCGAGTCCATTATGCGTAGGCGGACGAAGGAGATCTTCGACGAGCTGGACGTCCATGTGGACCCCAAGGTCATCATGTCCACGCTGCCCGTTTCCCAGAGGCAGATGGTGGAGATCGCCAAGGCGGTCAGCTACAACGCCAAGGTCATCGTGTTCGATGAGCCGACCTCCTCGCTGACGGAGGCGGAGGTGGAGCACCTCTTCCGGATCATCAATATGCTGAAGGAGCGTGGCTGCGGTATTATCTACATCAGCCACAAGATGGACGAGATCCTTCGCATCAGTGACGAAGTGACCATCATGCGCGACGGACAGTGGGTCGCCACCCGGAACGCCGGTGATCTGACCATGGGGGAGATCATCAAGCTGATGGTGGGGCGCGAGCTGACGAACCGGTTCCCGCCCAAGGACAATGTGCCGGGGGACGTCATCCTGGAGGTGGAGCACCTGTCCGGCAAGTATACGCGGCTGAAGGACGCCAGCTTCCAGCTTCGCAAGGGCGAGGTGCTGGGCATCGCCGGTCTGGACGGCTCCGGGCGCACGGAGGTGCTGGAGAACCTGTTCGGCGCAATGACGAGGGAGGGCGGCACCATCCGGCTCCACGGCAAGGAGATCAGGAACAAGTCGCCCAAGGACGCCATTAAGAACGGCTTCGCGCTGCTGACGGAGGAACGCCGCGCCACGGGTATTTTCGGTATCCGTGACATCAAGGAGAACACGGTGATCTCCAACATCAAGAGCTATCTCAAGGGCGGCATCTGCCTGAGCGAGAAGGAAATGAAGAAGGATACCGACTGGGCCATTCAAGCCATGCACATCAAGACCCCCAGTCAGTCCACGCAGATACGCTCGCTCTCCGGCGGCAACCAGCAGAAGGTCATTATCGGACGCTGGCTTCTGACCACACCGGAGGTGCTGCTGCTGGACGAGCCCACCCGCGGTATCGACGTGGGTGCTAAATACGAAATCTACCAGCTGATCCTCGACCTTGCCAGGGACGGGAAGGGTGTCATCATGGTGTCCTCCGAGATGCCGGAGCTGTTGGGCATTTGCGACCGTATTCTGGTCATGTCCGGCGGTATCCTCGCCGGTGAGGTGGACGCACGGAACACCAATCAGGAGGAGATCCTGACGCTGGCGGCTAAATATGTGTAAGGAGGAGCGACTACTGTGAACAAGGAAACGAAAGTGCAGGAGAAGGAAGCCCGTGTCCGCGAGCCGTGGACAGCCAAGCGGGTGGGTGACATTGTGCTGAACAATGCCCTGCTGATCATTATGGCGGTGGCGGTCGTTTATATCGCCATCAAGAACCCCAACTTCATCAAGCCTGCATCCCTCATCAATATCCTCTCCCAGACGGCGGCGTATCTGCCTGCCGCACTGGGTATCGCCGGGTGCATCGTGCTGACCGGCACCGACCTGTCCGCAGGACGCGCCGTGGGTCTGACCGCCTGCATCTCCGCGTCGCTGCTCCAGAATGCGGCGAACACCGCCAACAAGATGTGGCCGGAGATCGGCACACTGCCCATTATCGTGGTCATTATCCTCGCCATGATCATCGGCGCGGTCATCGGCTGCTTCAACGGCTTCTTTGTGGCGAAGTTCAAGCTGCACCCCTTTATCGTGACGCTGGGCACCCAGCTGATCCTGTATACCGTGCTGCTGCTGTACGTCCAGATGGGCAACAACAAAGGCATGGCCATCTCCAATCTGGATTCGACCTACACCAGCTTCGTCAAGGGGAGCCTGTTCAAGATCGGCGGCGTTCCCATTCCCAACTATGTGCTGTTTGCCATCGTGCTGACGGCGGTGATGTGGTTCATCTGGAACAAGACCACCTTCGGCAAGAATATGTTTGCCCTGGGCTCCAACGAGGAGGCCGCCCGTGTCTCCGGCGTCAACGTGTTCGCCGTGACCGTGGGTGTGTTCGCGCTGGCCGGCGCCATGTACGGCTTTACCGGCTTCATCGAGGGCGCACGTATCGGCTCCAACACCGCCAACACCGGTCTGAACTATGAGCTGGACGCCATCGCGGCCTGCGTCATCGGCGGCGTATCCTTCGTGGGTGGTATCGGTAAGATCAGAGGTATCGTCATCGGCGTGCTGATGCTGCGGCTGATCTTCGTGGGTCTGACCATGGTAGGCGTGGCGCAGGACTTGCAGTACCTTATCAAAGGCGCGATCATCCTGTTTGCCTGCGCGCTGGATATGCGGAAGTACCTTGTGAAAAAATGATGCAGAACAAAGATGGCACGCATTTTGCGTGCCGTCTTTGCTTTATGGGGAAGATATGCTATAATAGCGGCAAAAGCCGCAAGGATACCGTATTAAGTTTGCAAGGGGGTCGAGGGCATGGAGCTGTACCGGGTGCTGCTGGTGGACGACGAGCAGGATATTCGCGAGGGCATCAGCCGGAAAATGGACTGGCTGGGGCTGGGGTTCTCCCTGGTGGGCGAGGCCGCCAACGGGCAGGATGCGCTGGAGCTGGCGGAGACGCTGCGGCCGGACGTGATCCTCACGGACATCAAGATGCCGTTCATGGACGGGCTGGAGCTGTGCCGTATTCTGACAGACCGGCTGCCGGCGGCGCGGTTCGTGGTGTTCTCCGGCTTCGACGATTTTGAATACGCCAAGCAGGCCATCCAGATGAACGTGGTGGAGTATATCCTCAAGCCCATCAACGCCGACGAGCTGTCCGACGTGCTGCGGCGGCTGAAGGAGCAGCTGGACAGGGAGCGGGCGGAGCGGCGGAACGTGGAGCGGCTGCGGAGCCGGTACACGGAGAATCTGCCGATTTTGCGGGAGCTGTTCTATGCCAATCTGCTGGACGGGCGCATTGAGCCGGGGACGGAACGGGAACGGGCGGCGCGGCTGGACATCGAATTGCAGGGCGAGGAATGGGCGGTGGGGCTTGCCTATATCGGCAGCGACAACAGCCGGGACGCGCTGTCCACCCTGTCGGTGCAGAAGCTGCTGGAGGAGACGCTGACGGCGGATCGGTGCCGGCTGTCCCTGTACAACGACTGGGTGGCGTTGGTGGTCAGCCTGACGGGGGATTTTACCGTCTATGACCTTATACGGAGGTTGGATCGCAGCTGCACGCTGGCGGCGTCCTATCTGGGGCTGACGCTGACGGTGGGCGTGGGTGCGCCGTGCCGGGAGCTGTCCGGACTGGCGCGTTCTGCCGCCGAGGCGCGGACGGCGTTGGAGTACCGCTCTATGGTGGGCCGGGGGCAGGTCATCTATATCGGCGACCTGGAGCCGGACGGCGGGCCGGTGCTCTCCTTCGAGGAGGCGGACGAGCGGGCGTTGACCGCGGCGGTGAAGCTGGGGAACGACCGGGAGATACGGGACGCGGCGGCGGCTCTGGCGGAGAAGATACGCCGCGCCAATCCCTCCGCAGGGCAGTACAGCCTGTTCCTGATGGAGCTGGTGACGCATCTGGTGAAGATGACGCGACGCTCCGGCGTCGGCGTGGAGGAGGTATTCGGCGCGGATTTCTCGCTGCCCATGCAGCACTCGGAGCTGCCCACGCTGGGAGAGCTGGAGGGCTGGTGCGCGGAGCGGTGCCTGCGGCTGCACACCATGATACGCCGCCGTCAGACGGATTCGGCGGGGCAGACGGTGGAGACTGCCAAGGAGTATATCCGCCAGCACTACGCCGAGAGCGATCTGTCGGTGGAGAAGCTGTGCGCGTATCTGCATCTCAGCTCCACGTATTTCTCCACGCTGTTCAAGCGGGAGACGGGCACCAGCTTTACCGCCTACGTGACCACGGTGCGGATGGAGGCGGCGGCGGAGGCCATACGGAGCACGGAGGAGAAAACGTACCTCATCGCCCAGCGGTGCGGGTATGAGGATCCCAACTATTTCAGCTATGTATTCAAGCGGCATTTCGGCGTGACGCCGACGAAGTACCGCAGTGAGGGCAAGTGACCGATGGAGAGAGGAGTCACCTGTGGATAAGAGACCTTCCAGGTTCAGAATGTGGTGGAAAAGCCTGTATCACCGTTCCGGCATACAGATGATCCTGTCCATCGCCTTTACCGCCGTGGCGGTGGTGGGTATGCTGTTTTTAGGGATGGCACTGCTGCTGCGCTTTTCCACCTCCGCCAACGAGATGGCGGCGGAGAACAGCCAGCGGGTGATGGCGCAGGTGAACTGGAATCTGGACGGCTATCTGCGAAACATGATGCGGGTATCGGACACGGTGTATTACCGGGTCATTAAAAGCGCGGACATGGAGCAGAAGGGCACGGCGCAGGAGCTGCACGACGCGCTGGAGCTGCTGTACGCCAAGGACAGGGACGTGCTGGTGTCGCTGGCGGTGTTCGACGAGAACGGGGGACTGCTCTCCGGCACGCCGCTGACGGGGCTGAAAAACAGCGTGACGCCCAGCCGGGAGGGGTGGTTCACCGCCGCCATGGAGCGCATTGAGAATCTGCATTTCTCCACGCCCCACGTGCAAAATCTGTTTGAGGACCCCGATTCGCGGTATCACTGGGTGGTATCCCTCAGCCGCTACGTGGAGCTGACGAGAGGGGGCACCATCCAGAGCGGCGTGCTGCTGGTGGACATGAACTTCAGCGGCATTGAGCAGATCTGCAAGGACGTGTCCTTCTCCAACGGGCAGGGGTATCTGTACCTCATCGACGGGAGCGGGGAGATCATCTATCACCCCCGGCAGCAGCTGCTGTACGCGGGCTTGCAGGAGGAGAACAATCTGACCGCCGCCGGGTATGCCGACGGAACCCACACAGAGGTGTTCCAGTCCCAGAAGCGGCAGGTGACGGTGAAAACCGTGGGCTATACCGGGTGGAAGTTAGTGGGCGTGGTGCCCACGGAGACGCTGCGGGACAATTACAGCCAGCTGCTGCTGTTCGCGCTGTTCGTGGTGTCCTTCTCCATCTTCCTGCTGGTGTTCGTGAACCTGCGGCTCTCGGAGTGGATCACCGCGCCCATGAAGAAGCTGGATCTGGCGGTGCGGGAGCTGGAGAAGGGGGCGGAGTCCGTGGATTTCAACGTGGACGGCCCCTATGAGGTGGAGCATCTGAGCCGCAGCGTGCAGTCCATGGTGTCCACCATGCGGCATCTGATGGAGGACATTCTCCGGCAGGAGGAGGAGAAGCGGCGCAGTGAGCTGGACGTGCTGCAATCCCAGATCAACCCGCATTTCCTGTATAACACGCTGGACAGCGTGGTGTGGATGACGGAGAACGGGCGGACACAGGAGGCCGTGGTCATGCTGACGGCACTGGCGCGGTTCTTCCGGATCTCCCTGAGCAAAGGGAGCAACATCATCCCCATCGGGGACGAGATCGAGCACGCGAGGAACTATCTGACCATCCAGAAGATGCGGTATAAGAACAAGTTCTCCGCCGACATTTACGCCGAGCCGGGGATCGAGAAGCTGTATACCATCAAGCTGATCATACAGCCCATTTTGGAGAACGCCATCTATCACGGCATGGAGTACGCCGACGGGGAGGGCGAGATACACATTCGCGCCTTCCGCGCCGGAGGGGACGTGGTCATCGAGGTGGAGGACAACGGCCCCGGTATGTCGGAGGAGGTGGTGGAGCAGCTGCTGAAGCCCAGCGGCGAGGCGAGCGTGCCTAAGGCGAAGGGCTCCGGCATCGGGTTCCGCAACGTGCACCAGCGGATACAGCTGACCTTTGGCAAGGAGTATGGGCTGACCATCCGCAGTGAGCCGGACAACGGGACGGTGGTGCAGATACGGCTGCCGGCGTTGGAGGAAGAGGACGCGGGGAGATACCGGAAGGAGGGAGAGCAGTGAGCCGGAAAGCCATATTGCAGCTGGTGCTCCCGCTGATCGGGCTAAGCGTGCTGTTCTGCCTGCTGGCCTTTGCCCCCGGAGAGAAGCACAGCCAGCCGCCCCTGCTGGAAATGTCCGTGATCCTGCGGGACGGGGACGGCGGCGTATCCACCATGCGGAAGGGCATGGAGCAGGCGGCGGAGGATCTGAATGTGGAGCTGCGGTTCCTGACCCCTGCCGAGGACAACGACGCCGCGGAGCAGGTGCTGCTGCTGGAGCGGGAGGTGGCGGGCGGCGCGCCCGCCGTGGTGCTTCTGCCGGCGGACAGAGAGCTTTTGAGCGGCGCGGTATCCGCCGCTGTGGGAAAGACGACGCTTGTGACGGTGGAGACGGATATGACGGCATGGGGTGCCGCCGCCTCCGTCAGCATGGATCATCATGCCTTGGGCGAGGCGTTGGGCACGGCGGCAATGCACGGCGTGCCGGCGGGCGGCACGGTGCTGTTACTGGACAGCCTGCCGGGGGACAACGGCATACGGGAGCGGCTGGAGGCCGCCAGAGAGGTGCTGGAGCGTGAGGGGCGGCAGGTGCGCGAGTACCAGTGGAGCGGCGACGAGGCATTGTTCGCGGACATCCTGCGGATAGAGCGGCCGGGGGCGGTCATCGCCTTTGAGGCGGCGGCTCTGGCGGAGGTGGCGGAGCTGTCCCGTGGGGAAAATTTCCCGCTGCTGTACGGCTGCGGCTCCACCACGGGCATCTCCGCCGCGCTGGAAAAGGGGCGCGTGACGGCGATCGCGGCGGTGAACGTGTTCTCCGCCGGGTATCTGGCGGTGGAGGCGGCGTCGTCGCTGGCGCGGCACGAGGACTGGACAGGCGCGCCCACCGTGGCGTTTTCCGTGGTGCGGCAGGAGACTATGTACGAGAGCGACAACCAAAAGCTGCTGTTCCCCGTGACATGAGACGGGGAGGAGAGGAGACGGTATGAAGAGGATCGGGTGTCTTTTCGCCGCGCTGTGCCTGGCGGTGACGCTGTGGGGCTGCGGAGAGGCGGAGTCCGGCCCCACGCTGCGGATCGGGGTGGCACTGTACCAGCAGGAGGACACGTTCATTGAGACGGTCGCCAGAGAGCTGCAGCGGGTGGCGCAGGAGGAGGAGCAGGCGCGGAACTGGAAGATCAATTTGTATATCACCGACGGCAAGGAGAGCCAGACCACACAGAACGAGCAGGTGGATCGCTTTCTGGAGCGGGGATATGACGTGATCTGCGTCAACATCGTGGATCGGACGGCGGCGGCTGTGATCATCGACAAGGCGCAGGCGGCGGGGGTGCCGGTGATCTTCTTCAACCGGGAGCCGGTGGAGGAGGATCTGCGCCGGTGGAGGCACGCCTATTACGTGGGGCTGCCCGCCGGGGACGCCGGTATTTTACAGGGGGAGCTGGTGCTGAACGCGTGGGAGAACCAGCGGGAGAAGCTGGATCGGAACGGTGACGGCGTGATACAGTATGTGATGCTGGAGGGGGAGCCGGGGCACCAGGACGCGCTGCTGCGGACGGAATACTGCATTTCCACCATGACAAAGGCGGGGGTCGCCACGGAGAAGCTGGCCAGCGACGCCGCCAACTGGCAGCGGGGACAGGCCGCCATCCGGATGCGGCAGTGGCTGCGGGAGTTCGGAGAGGACATTGAGGTGGTATTTGCCAACAACGACGACATGGCGTTGGGGGCTATCGACGCCTGCACGGAGGCGGGGGAAGACAAGGACACCATGCCCTTTATCGTGGGTGTGGACGCTACGCCGCCGGCGTTGGAGGCGTTGCGGGAGGGGACGCTGAAGGGTACCGTCCGCAACGACGCCACAGGGCTGGCGGAGAGCATTATGGGGCTGGCGGTTTCCCTGTCGGCAGGCGGAGAGCCTGCGCGGGAGGTGGAGCTGACGGACGGCAGCTACGTATGGCTGCGGTATGAAGCGGTCACGGCGGAGACGCTGGAGGACTGAGACGCCGGGAGACGGCGCATGACGGAAAAAATAACACGCCCCATGGGGCGGAGTGTGTGAACGAGGAGGCAACGGACAATGGCAGAGACAAGGCTGGAGGCATATTTGCGGCAGGAGGCGTTCGGCGAGACGCTGACACATCTTTACGGTGCGGAGGGCAGAGAGCGGGCGCGGACGCGCTGCGCGGAGGTCATGGAGGGGTTCGAGAAGTCCTTCGGCTATCCGGCGGAGGCTCTGTTCAGTGCGCCCGGGCGCACGGAGATCGGCGGGAACCATACGGATCACCAGCGGGGTTGCGTGCTTGCCGCCGCAGTGGATCTGGACATTTTGGCGGCAGCGGCCGGTAACGGCAGCGGGGTCATCCGCGTGCTGTCCCAGGGCTATCCCATGACGGAGGTGGCTCTCGGTGAGCTGACGCCGCGGGAGGACGAGGTGAACACCTCGGCGGCGTTGATACGGGGCGTTGCCGCCCGCATGAGCGAGTTGGGCTGCGGCCTGCGGAACAGGGGGCTGGATGTGTATATGACCTCCACCGTCCCCAAGGGGAGCGGGCTGAGCTCCTCCGCCGCCTATGAGGTGCTGATGGGCACCATGCTCAATGAGCTGTTCTGGGAGGGACACTGTACGCCGGTGGAGCTGGCGCAGATCGGGCAGTACGCGGAGAACGTGTTCTTCGGGAAGCCCTGCGGGCTGATGGATCAGACGGCGTCCTCGGTGGGCGGCGTGGTGTTCATCGACTTTGCGGACACGGATCATCCGGTGGTGGAGAAGGTGGACGTGGATCTCCACGCCTACGGCTACGCCCTGTGTATTCTGGACTCCGGCGCAGGGCACGAGGGGCTGACGGACGAGTACCGCGCCATCACCGATGAGCTGGCGGCGGTGTGCCGCGTGTGCGGCAAGGCGGTGCTGCGGGAGGTGCCGGAGGCGGAGTTTTTAGCGCGGCTGCCAGAGCTCAGAGCATCGGCGGGCGACAGGGCCGTGAACCGGGCGTTCCACGTCTATGCGGAGAACCGCCGCGCCAAGGCGGAGAAGGAGGCGTTGGAGCGGGGGGACTTCGAGGGGTTCCTGACGCTGGTGCGGGAGTCGGGGCGTTCCTCCGCCATGTATTTGCAGAACATTATCCCCACCGGGAGCGCGGCGGCGCAGGAGCTGATGGTGACCATCGCCCTGTGCGAGCGTATTCTGGAGGGGCGCGGCGCGGTACGCGTACACGGCGGCGGCTTCGGCGGCACGGCGCAGGCGTTCGTGCCGCTGGACAGGCTGGAAACGTTCAAGCGGGAGACGGAGGCGGTGCTGGGACAGGGTCGCTGCCACACGGTGATGATCCGACCCGCCGGCGGCGTGAGACTGGGATAAGGAGAACCGGGCATGAGTTACCAAGCCATTAAGGATCTGGTGGGCTATGCACACCGGACGGGACTGATAGAGGAATGTGAGCGCGTGTGGGCGGAGAATACCCTGCTGCACGCCATGGGGCTGGAGGCGTGGGAGGAGCCGCAGGCGGCGCGGGAGCGGCCGCTGGAGGACATCCTGCGGGAGCTGCTGGACGATGCGGCGGCGCGGGGGCTGATCCACGACGACGTGACCAGCCGCGATCTCTTTGACACGGAGCTGATGGGGCGTCTGACGCCGCGGCCCGGACAGGTCATCCGGACGTTCTGCGACAGGTATGAGAAGAACCCGAGGGCGGCGACGGACTGGTTTTATGACCTCTGCCAGAACGCGGACTACATACGGCGGTACCGCATCGCGCGGGATGTGAAGTGGAAGGTCGCCACCGGGTACGGGGAGCTGGACATCACCATTAACCTCTCCAAGCCGGAGAAGGATCCCAAAGCCATCGCCGCAGCGAAGGCGGCACCCCAGAGGGGGTATCCCAAGTGTCTGCTCTGCCGGGAGAACGAGGGGTACGCGGGGCGGATAGACCACCCCGCACGGCAGAACCTGCGGATCATACCGGTGATCATCAACGAGGAGGACTGGTTCTTCCAGTACAGCCCCTACGTCTACTACAACGAGCACTGCATCGTGTTCAACGGGAAGCACACCCCCATGAAGATCGACAGAGCCACGTTCCGGAAGCTGCTGGACTTCGTGAAGCAGTTCCCCCACTACTTCGTGGGGAGCAACGCCGACCTGCCCATTGTGGGCGGCTCTATTCTGAGCCACGACCATTTCCAGGGCGGGTGCTATACCTTCGCCATGGAGAAGGCTCCCGTGGAGCGGGAGGTCGTTTTCCGGGGGTTCGAGGACGTGGAGGCGGGTATCGTCAAGTGGCCCATGTCCGTCATACGGCTGCGCTGCGGAGACGATCAGCGTCTGGTGGAGCTGGCGGATCGAATCCTCAGGGCGTGGCGGGGGTACACGGACGAGGACGCCTTCGTCCTTGCGGAGACGGAGGGGGAGAACCATAACACCATTACGCCCATCGCCCGGATGCGGGAGGGAAAGTTCGAGCTGGATCTGGTGCTGCGGAACAACATCACCACAGAGGAGTATCCTCTGGGCGTGTACCACCCCCATCAGGAGCTGCACCACATCAAGAAGGAGAATATCGGTCTCATCGAGGTCATGGGGCTGGCGGTACTGCCCTCCCGGCTGAAAAACGAGCTGAACGGCGTGGCGCAGGTGTTGGTGCGGGGCGGCGACCTGCGGAGTGACGAGGTGCTTGCCAAGCACGCCGACTGGGCGGAGGAGCTGAAAACGCGGCATACGTTCACGGCGGAGAACGCCCAGGGGATACTGCGGCAGGAGGTGGGCGCGGTGTTCGCCACCGTGCTGGAGCACGCCGGTGTGTTCAAGTGTACAGCGGAGGGGCGGGACGCCTTTCTGCGATTTATCCATACCGTATAAAACGAGGAGGACTTGTGTATGAAAACCATTCTGGTGGCCGGCGGCGCCGGCTATATCGGCAGTCACATGGTGGCTCTGCTGGTGAAGCGGGGCTATGAGGTGATCGTGGCGGACAATCTGCGTACCGGTCACTGGCAGGCGGTGAAGGGCGCGAAGAAGCTGTATGTGGGCGATCTGCGGGACAACGCCTTTTTGGAGCAGGTGTTCTCGGAGAACGACATCGACGGCGTTATCAATTTCGCCGCCTTCTCTCTGGTGGGGGAGAGCGTCACGAATCCGCTGAAATACTACGGGAACAATGTGGAGGGTGCGGTGTCTCTGCTGTCGGCCATGAAGGCGCACGGCGTGGACAAGATGGTGTTCTCCTCCACGGCGGCCACCTACGGTGAGCCGGAGAAGCAGCCCATCGAGGAGCATGACCGCACGGAGCCGACGAATCCCTACGGCGCGACGAAGCTCGCCATTGAGAATATGCTCAAGTGGTGCGACAGAGCCTACGGCATACGATACGCGGCACTGCGGTACTTCAACGCCGCAGGCTCCGACACGGAGACGGGTATCGGCGAGGATCACGACCCGGAGTCCCACCTCATCCCGCTGGTGATGAAAACGGCGTTGGGACAGCGCGACCATATCGGGATCTTCGGAGAGGACTATCCCACGGCGGACGGCACCTGCGTGCGGGATTACATCCACGTGAACGATCTGGCGGAGGCACACCTGCTGGCGTTGGAGTATCTGGCGGGGGGCGGCAGCAGCGACGTATTCAATCTGGGCAGCGGCGACGGCTACTCCGTGAAGGAGATCATTGAGACGGCGCGGCGCGTTACCGGACGGGAGATCAAGGCGACGGTGGAGCCGCGCCGGGCGGGAGATCCCTCCGTGCTGATCGCCTCCAACAAAAAAGCCGCCGAGGTGCTGGGCTGGAAGCCCGTGCGGGGGCTGGAGCAGATCATCTCCGACGCGTGGGTCTGGCACAGCGGCCATCCCAACGGCTACGAGGGGTGAGGTCATGTGCCGACTGACGCCCTTTGGCGTGTGGGAGGGCAGGGAGGTGCCCTGCATAGAGCTTTCCGACGGAGAATACGCCGTGGAGCTGCTGCCCTACGGCGCGGCGGTGCGGGCGATCTATGTGCCGGACAGAAACGGCGACAGGCGGGATATTTGCCTGGGGTACGACCGGCTGGAGGAGTATCGGGACAGGGACGCCTGCTTCGGCGGCACCATCGGACGGTGCGCCAACCGTATTGGCGGGGCGCGGTTCACCATCGACGGCAGAGAGTACCGCGTGACCGCCAACGAGGGGGAGAACTGCCTCCACGGGGGAAACGAGGGGTTCCACAGGAGGCTGTGGGACTTCGTCTGCACCGAGGACGCGGTGACGTTCTCCTATACCTCTCCCGATGGGGAGGAGGGGTTCCCCGGCACGGTACACACGGAGGTCACGTACCGACTGACGGGCGGGGAGCTTAGTATCGAGTACAGAGTGAGGACGGACAGGAGCACGGTGGTGAATCTGACGAACCACGCCTATTTCAATCTGGGCGGGCACGACAGCGGCAGAGTGGACGGTCATGTGCTGACGGTGCGCGCCGGCCGGTATACCCCTACGGACAGTGCCAACGTCCCCACAGGGACGCTGGCGGCGGTGGAGGGGACGGCACTGGAGCTTCGCAAGCCCGTGGAGCTGGGGCGGCGTCTCCGGGACGCAGCCTTTAACGGCGGGCGCGGGTACGACCACAACTACGCGCTGGACGGCGGAGAGGCGGCGGCGGAGCTGTGGTGCCCCGCCACCGGCATCGGCTTGACGATGAGCACCACCATGGAGGGGATGCAGCTGTACACGGCGGGGTGGCTGACGGAGCGCGGCGGCAAGGGCGGTGCGGTCTACGGTGCGTTCCACGGCGTGTGCCTGGAGACGCAGCATTTCCCCAACGCGGTGAACTGCCCCTCGTTCCCCTCGCCCCTCCTGCGGGCGGGGGAGACGCTGCACCAGCGGACGGCTTTCCGGTTTTTCACCCGGTAACGATGAAGTGCAGGAAAAGAGAACGACAGTGCATTTACGCACTGTCGTTCTCTTTTGGGTGAGGAGGAAATGGTTTATTTTGCCTGCGTTTCGCAGTAGATGCAGCGGTAGGTGTGCTTTTCCGGGTCGGTGAGGATGAACTCCTGGGGCAGCTCCTGCTCCACGGAGGTGATGCAGCGGGGGTTCCGGCAGGTGAGCACGCCGCGGATGCGCTCCGGCAGCTTGAGGGAACGCTTCTCCGCCAGCTTGCCGCTGCGGATGATGTTCACGGTGATGGAGGGATCCACGTAGCCGATGAGATCCCAGTCCAGATCCATCTCGCGGTCGATCTTGATGATGTCTTTGCGCCCCAGCTTGCCGCTGGTGACGTTTTTCAGGATCGCCACGGTGCAGTCCAGCTCGCCCAGACCGAGGATGTTGTACAGCTCCATGGATTTGCCGGAGGTGATATGGTCGATAACGATACCGTTTTGAATGGCGTCAATGATCATTTCGGTACACTTCCTTTCTCAGTTGATGTGCAGCAGCTTGAGGATCAGTGCCATGCGGATGTACTTGCCGTTCTGCACCTGCTTGAAGTAGCAGGCGCGGGGGTCGTCGTCCACCGCCACGGAGATCTCGTTGACACGGGGCAGGGGGTGGAGGATGCACAGATCCTTTTTGGCGGTGTTCAGCTTCTCCGGGGTGAGGATGTAGCTGTCCTTCAGGCGGAGGTAGTCCTCCTCGTTGAAGAAACGCTCACGCTGCACGCGGGTCATGTAGAGAATGTCCAGCTCCGGCATGACCTCATCCAGAGAGGTGGACTGGGTGTAGGGGATATTGTTTTTCTTGATGTACTGCTCCTTCACGTAGCGGGGGAGCTTCAGCTCCTCCGGGGAGA